>Ga0184618_10000006_pt1 | contig 184141 bp, 184 predicted proteins | sample PLM0_30_b1_FD_133159 | JGI IMG/M metagenome (GOLD analysis project Ga0184618, IMG submission 133159) | Groundwater sediment microbial communities from an aquifer in East River, Colorado, USA - PLM0_30_b1 | ecosystem: Environmental > Terrestrial > Soil > Riparian zone | place: USA: East River...
CGAAGCCTTTGCGGTAGACGACCGAGACCGGAACCCGTTTGCCGTCGCGGGTCGGCAGCATCAGCCGCTCGGTGGTGTAACGCGAAGGGTCGTAGCCGGACGGCACCTCCTGGACCTTGAGCGTCTCGAGCCGGTCCGCCGCCGGGTGGTAATCGTAGACCGTCGCCGGCGTCACCATCGAGGAATAGCCGATCCGGTAGGCGTCGGGCGCATATTCCGGATTGCCGCTGAACGACGCGGCATAAGCCGCCTCGCCGAACGGGATGTGCCGCTCCGAGCCGTCATAGGTTCTGAGGCGGAGCTGATCGAGGCCGTCGACCCGCTCGGAGATGGCGAGATGGTCGCGGTAGGAGGTGATTCCGCGCAGATAGACGCGATCGGAGCCGGGGATCACCGTCTTCCATGCGCCGGGCGCGGCCGGATCGGCCTCGGCGAGGCGGAAGTTCACATGATCGTCATTGGTCAGGATCCACAATTTGCCGTGGGCCGCGTCGACCGAATATTGCCGTTTCGCCTTGCGCGGCGAGATCAGGGTGAGCGGCGCCTCCGGGTTGGCGGCGGAGACGAAGCGGACCTCGTTGGTCGCATTGTCGCCGGTCGAGATCAGGATCAGGCTCTCATCCTGCGAGCGCGAGACGCCGACCGCGAAGCCGATATCCTCTTTCTCCTCGTAGAGCGTCTTATCCTCCGCCACCGGCCGGCCGAGGCGATGGAAGCGGGCGCGGTAGCTGCGCCAATTGTCGTTGACCTCGGTGAAGACCAGGCCCTTGCTGTCGCTGGTCCAGACCGGCTGGCCGATGCCGACCTCGGTGACGGTCTCGATGTCCTTGCCGGTGGCGAGGTCGCGGATCTTGAGCTTGAACCGCTCCGAGCCGTTGTCGTCGACCAGGGCCGCGGCATATTTGCCGTCCGGGCTGACCTCGATCGCGCCGAGCCGGAAATAATCCTTGCCCTGCGCTTCGGCGACCTCGTCGTAGAGGATCTGGTCGGCGCCGCCGGCCGCGGGCCCTTCGGCTGCGCTCAGGACGGGCTTGCGGTACCAGGTGCGGTATTGCGCGCCGGGCTTGAACGCCCACCAATAGAGCCAGTCGCCGTCCCTGATCGGAACCGAGGATTCGTCCTCCTTGATGCGGCCCTTCATCTCCGCGAACAGGGTCTCGACCAGCGGCCGGTGCGGCGCCATCGCCGCTTCGAAATAGCTGTTCTCGGCGCGCAAATAGGTCAGCACGTCCTCGTCGTCGACCTTGGGATAGGTCTGGTCCTTGAGCCAGAACCAGGGATCGTCGATCCGCGTGCCGTGGCGCTCGTAGCTGTGCGGGCGCTGCTCGGCGCGGGGCGGTGCGGGAAGGTCGGAAGCTTTGGTCATGGAAGCTTTCTGGGCTGAAGCAGATGTTGCAGCGAGGATGAGAATGGCTAGGAAGGCTTGTTTCATATTCCCCCCGGTTCGGGCTGAGCTTGTCGAAGCCCTGCCCTTCTCCGGGGCGTTCGTAAAGAGAGGGCTTCGACGGGCTCAGCCCGAACGGGTGAGCGCTTAGCGGAGGAAAGACATGTCCACTTACGAAGCCCGCCTCGCCGCATTGCGCGAGCAATTGAAGGCCGACCGGCTGGATGGCTTCGTCGTGCCTTTGACCGACGAGCATATGAGCGAATATGTCGGAAGCTATGCGCAAAGGCTCGCCTGGCTGACCGGCTTCCAGGGATCGGCCGGCGCCGCGGCGGTGTTGCCTGAGGAGGCCGCGATCTTCGTCGACGGGCGCTATACGTTGCAGGTGCGCGACCAGGTCGACGGGAATCATTGGAGCTACCAGTCGGTGCCGGAGACGAGCATCGCCGATTGGCTGAAGGAGCACGCCCCGGACGGCGGCCGCATCGGCTACGATCCCTGGCTTCATACCAAGGACTGGGTGGTGAAAGCGCGCGAGGCGCTGGCCGAGAAGGGCGCCGAGCTGGTCGCCGTGCGGCGCAACCCGATCGACGCGGTCTGGTCCGACAAGCCCGAGCCGTCGAAGGCGCGGCTGGTCGTCCATCCCGACCGTTATGCCGGCAAGTCGTCGGCGGCCAAGCGCCAGGAGATGGCGGACTGGCTCAAGGCCGAGAAGGCCGATGCAGCGGTGCTCTCCGCCCTCGATTCGATCGCCTGGACGTTCAACGTCCGCGGCCAGGACGTCGACCATACGCCGGTCGCTTTGTCCTTCGCCCTCGTCCATGACGACGGCACCGCCGATTTGTTCGTCGCTTCGGAGAAGCTCGGCGACGACGTCCGCAAGCATCTCGGCAACGGCGTCAGGGTGCACGAGCGCCACGCCTTCGCGCCGGAGCTGGCCGCTTTTGCCGGCAAGACGGTGGTGGCCGACCCGGAGCGGGCGGTGGCGGCGATCTTCGAGGCGCTCGAGAGCGCCGGCGCCAAGGTGCTGCACAAGCGCGACCCTTCGGTCCTTCCCAAGGCGACCAAGAACGAGGCCGAGATCGCCGGCCACCGCGCGGCGCAGGCGCGCGACGGCGCGGCGCTGACCCGCTTCCTCCACTGGCTGTCGATCGAGGCGCCCAAGGGCGGCGTCGACGAGCTCGGCGCGGCGGCGAGGCTGCTCGAGTTCCGCAAGGCGGCCGGCGATCTGCGCGATCTCAGCTTCGACACGATCTCGGGGGCCGGCCCGAACGGCGCCATCGTCCATTACAAGGTGAGCGAGGAGACCAACCGGCCGATCGAGATGGACTCGCTCTACCTGGTCGATTCGGGCGGCCAATATCCCGACGGCACCACCGACGTCACCCGCACGGTGGCGATCGGCACCCCGACGGCGGAGATGCGCGACCGCTTCACCCGGGTGCTGAAGGGCCATATCGCGCTCGGCAGTGCGCTCTTCCCGGACGGGACGCGCGGCACCCAGCTCGATGCGCTGGCGCGCCAGTTCCTGTGGGCCGCGGGGCTCGATTACGCCCACGGCACCGGCCATGGCGTCGGCTCCTACCTCGCCGTCCACGAGGGCCCGCAGCGCATCTCGCCGGCGGGGAGCAGCCAGGCGGGCGGCGACGAGCCGCTGCGCGCCGGCATGATCTGCTCGAACGAGCCCGGTTACTACAAGACCGGCGAATATGGCATCCGGGTCGAGAATCTGGTGCTGGTGGTCGAGCGGGAGGTGGCCGGCGCCGAGAAGAAGATGCTCGGCTTCGAGACCCTCACCTTCGCGCCGATCGACCGCAACCTGATCGATCTCGCCTTGATGGCGGACAGCGAGCGGGATTGGCTGAACGACTATCACGCCAAGGTGCTCGAAGTGGTCGGCCCGCAGCTCGAAGGCGAGGCGAAAGCCTGGCTCGAGGAGCAATGCGCGCCTTTGCCCTCACCCTCCCAAGCCTGACGGCTTGGGCCCCTCCCTCTCCCCAAATGGGAGAGGGGATTGCGACCCGGCCTCGCTTAGTTCCCCTCTCCCGTTTTGGGGAGAGGGAGGGGCCCGCCCGGCGCAGCCGGGTGGGAGGGTGAGGGCACGTCCTCCCCCCGCGCCTGCGCCTTGCGCTTGCGCAGATTCTCCCGCAGCGCCTCGGCCAGCCGCTTCGCGCGCTCCTCGTCCGCCTTGGTCATTCGCCAAGGCTAGGCGCGGTGTGGGGCGCGCGGCAAGCCCGCCTTGACAGGGCGCGGCGGGGGCGGCCATAGCGCCGCCTCTCCCGCGGGACCCCATCGAAATGTCATTTCGATGGGAACCCTGTCAGGCGATGCTGCCGTAGCTCAGTGGTAGAGCGCATCCTTGGTAAGGCTGAGGTCGTGAGTTCAATCCTCACCGGCAGCACCATCACTCGTCGGGCCGCATAGGGCTGGCTGGCGGCGCGACCGCCCGGCTGCTAGGCTGGCGCGATGGAAAAGTGCGTAGCGTGGGCTCGGCTGGCGATCCTCGCCGCCGCCCCAGTGCTGCTTGCCGCGGCCGCCCCGCGACTCGCTGCGGTGCCGGCCCGCGATCTCTACGAACGGATGGTCGGGCTGTGGGTCGACGCCTACAGATGCAATCGCAACGAAATCGCGGCCAGCGTGGAAAAGGAGCACGACCGGTTGCGCGAACGGCTGGACAAGGTGATGCCGTGGCTCAAATCGTCGGTCGGCGCCGAGGAGCTCGATCGGATCGAGACTGATTTCCACCACGAGATGGAGGGGGTCTATTTCACCGGCTGCCCGCCCGATTATGACGGGATGCGCGCGCGCAGCGACTATGCGGCCATCATCGCCGAGTTCGAGCGACGGGCGAGACGAAGCAGCCGCCGCGGCCACTAGGGCCGTTCCCGCTCAATGCCCGCCGGCGTTGCGGACGATCATGTCGAGCACGGCGGGGTGGAGCGGGCGGACGAACTCGGCGCCGAGCAGATGGCCGCGCATCCACACGACGCGGGCGTGCAGGCTCTCCAGGCCCGGAAGCTTCAGCCAGATGTCGGAACCGACCAGCAATTCGAGATGGGTCGCGGCGCGGAAGCCGTTGGTCGACAGGTCGAGCACCTGGACGGTGACGCCGCCGGCGCCGCGCTGGCGCAGGCCGGCGCCGAGCACGACTTCGTTGCGCGCGGCCCTGCGGCCGTCGACGCCCTGCTCGGTCGCGAGCTGGCCGCTCAGGTCCATGGCGATCCGTCCCTCGAATCCCTAGGCCGGCCGCGCTTCATCCTACTCCCCCGGCAGCGCGATTCCGACCGACATGCCCCAGACGCGGGCAAGCTTCTTCTCCCGGTCGCTCAAATCCTCGCCGAACAGCCGCGGCCGGCGGAAGCGCGGCTGGTTCGGATCGTTATGGGCGCGGTTGAGCTGCACCAGGACCTCATTCTCGTCGATCATGTAGGCGAATTCGAGACCGACGCGGTTGCCGCCGGTCCAGGCCACCCGGGCGGGCACGATCGTCGCGCCGCGGCTGAAGATGACTTCGCTGCCGACCGGCGGGATCGTGCCGCACTCGACGAGGGCGCCCTTGCGCGACAAATCCCTCAGGCGGCCTTCGACTTCGCCGACCGCCGTCTTGATCTTCACCGCAAGGAGAACGCGGGCCCTTTTGGCCTTCCGCTTGCCGGAGGCCGGAGCATCCACGAAATTTTCTACGCCCATTTCTCGTCATTCCCCATTGGTAGCGGCGGTGAAGATAGGCCCAAGGCACCTAAATTGTGGTAAAGATCGAGGGGTTTTTCGCCTTTTTTGCGCGCCCTCCCGCGACATCGAGATTGACCTCCCCGGACCGCCCTCTATGGCGCCGCAATGCGCTTTTTCTCCGACAATGCGGCGGCCGCCTGCCCGGAGGCGATGGCGGCGATAGCGGCGGCGAACCGGCTCGACACCGCCTATGACGGCGACGCCTGGAGCGCGCGGCTCGATGCGGCCTTTTCCGACCTGTTCGGGACCGAGGTCGAGACTCTCTGGATTTCGACCGGCACCGCGGCGAACGCGCTCGCGCTTGCCGCATTGTGCCCGCCTTATGGCCGCGTCGTCTGCCACCGGCACGCCCATATCGAGATCGACGAGTGCGGCGCGCCCGAATTCTATACCGGCGGCGCCAAGCTGCTCCTGGGCGAAGGAGAAGGCGCCAAGCTGACGCCCGAGACGGTCGCGGCGATGATTGCCGGCATCCGCCCCGACGTCCACCAGTCCCCACCGGCCGTCCTGTCGATCACCAACGCCACCGAATATGGTCTCGTCTACACGCCCGACGAGACCGCCGCGCTCGGCGACCTGTGCCGGGCGCGCGGGCTCGGCTTCCACGTCGACGGCGCCCGCTTCGCCAATGCGGTGGCGGGCCAAAGCTGCGCGCCCGCCGACCTGACCTGGCGGGCGGGGGTCGATGCGCTCAGCTTCGGCTTCACCAAGAATGGCGCGCTCTCGGCCGAGGCTTTGGTCTTCTTCAAGCCCGGGCTTCGCGCCGCCACCCTCTACCGCCGCAAGCGCGCCGGCCATTTGCTGTCGAAGGGCCGCTATCTCGCCGCCCAGATCCTGGCGCTGCTCGAGGGCGGGGTGTGGCTGAGCAATGCCCGCGCCGCCAACCAAAGCGCGGCGCGGCTGGCGGCGGCGGCCGGGGCGCGGCTCGTCCTGCCGGTCCAGGCCAATGAGGTCTTCCTCAAGGTGTCGGCGGCGGAGGCGAAGGCGCTGCGCGACCAGGGCTTCGACTTCTACGACTGGGGCCAAAGCGAGGCGCGGCTGGTGACGAGCTGGGACAGCGATCCCGGCCATGTCGAGGCGCTGGCCGCCGCCATCCGCGCGCTGTGAGCGCCGCGCAGGGCGGCTTCCGCGACGTTCGAATCCTCCTCCCCTTCCTCCTCGTCACCCTGATCTGGAGCTCGACCTGGATCGTCATCAAGGACCAGATCGGGACGGTGCCGGCGCCCTGGTCGGTCGCCTACCGCTTCGTCATCGCCGCGGCGGCGATGTTCGCTTTCGCCGCCATGACCGGCGCCACGCTGCGCATCGGCCGCGAGGGCCATCTCCTCGCCGCCTTGTTCGGAATTCCCCAATTCTGCTTCAACTTCAACTTCGTCTACGCCGCCGAACATTATGTCACCAGCGGGCTGGTCGCGACCATATTCGCGCTGCTGATGGTGCCGAACAGCGCGCTCGCCTGGCTGTTCCTGAAGCAAAGGGTGACGCCGCGCTTCGTTGCTGGCTCCGCCCTCGCCTGCGCCGGCGTCGCCTTGCTGTTCGTTCAGGAGGTGCGCACCAGCGCCGCCGCGCCCGGCGAGGTGCTGATCGGCATCGGCCTTACCCTGCTCGGCGTGCTGGCCGCCTCGGCCGCCAACATCATGCAGGCGAGCCGTCGCCTCGCCGCCTTGCCGCTCGCCAGCCTGCTCGCCTGGGGCATGGCCTATGGCGTCCTCGCCAACGCCCTCCTCGCCTGGCTCGTCGCCGGGACGCCGGCGGTCGAGGCGCGGCCGGTCTACTGGCTCGGCCTCCTCTATCTCGGCCTGTTCGCCTCCGCGCTCGCTTTTCCGCTCTACTTCGCGGTGATGCGGGCGGTTGGGCCCGGGAAGGCGGCCTATTCGAGCCTGCTCGTGCCGATCCTCGCCATGGCGCTGTCGACCGCGTTCGAAGGCTATCGCTGGTCGCTCCTCGCAATCGCCGGCGGACTGCTGGCGCTCGCCGGCATGGTCATCGCTTTGAGGGCCCGGGCGGAAGACTGACCGCGCCGGTTGCGCACGCGGCCGCGCTCGCGCCGGGCGCGCAGGGGCCCGGCGGGAGCTCGGCCAGGTGCCGCGCCTTCCATTCCATCGCCATGCGGACCCGGGTGCGGCCGGACGGGTGGTCGAAGAAGATCGCCTCCTCCAGCGCGCTCGGCTCGATCTTGCGATATTCCGAGAGCTTCATCGCGGTCGAGGCGAAGCCGTCGGGCTCGCGCGCCGCCTCGAGGCCGAAGGCGTCCGCCTCGCTCTCGTTGCTGCGGATCAGCCAGTTGGTCACCGGCGTCATCGCCAGCGCGAACAGGGTCATGACGATCGCGAACAGGGGCATCACCGCCGGATCGGCGACGTCGCGCACTCCCCATTTCGCGCCGTACCGGGCGAGGATGCGAGGGGTCAGCCACCACAGGATCAGGAAGCCGCCGAGGAACATGAGGGCGAGGACGACGAAGATCCGCCAGATATGGCCGAGCACATAATGGCCGAGCTCGTGGCCCATCACCGCCTTGACCTCGGCCGGCGTCGAGCGGTTGAGCAAATTGTCATTGAGCGAGATGCGGATCGTCGGCCCGAGGCCCGAGACGTTGGCCGAGATGCGCTTGTGCTGCTTGGACTGGTCGAAGACATAGACATTGTCGGCGGGCACATGGTTCGCCTTGGCCATGCCGAGGATCTGGTCCCGCAGCGGCCCCGCGGCCATCGGCTTGTAATCGTTGAACAAGGGCGCGAGGAAGACGGGCGCGATCAGGATCAGGAACGCAGCCAGCACGGTCAGCGCCCCGGTCCCCCACAGCCACCAGGTCCTGGGCGCCTTGCGGATCACCGCGAAGATCACGGTGAGCATCACCGCGGTGACGACGAGGCCGATGGCGAAGCCGATCGCCTGCTCGCCCGCCCAGGCGGCGAAGCTCTGGTTCATCAGATCATATTGCTTCTCGCGGACATAGCCGGTGTAGATTTGCCAGGGCAAAGTGATCAAAGTGCCGAACAGCACGAAGGGGAGGGCGTAGAGCGCCGGCTGCAGCCAGCGCCGCTTGGTCACCCGTTCCGCCCAGCCCTGCCACGCCGCCGACCAGCGGAAACGCAGCATCAGCCAGTGCGACACCACGCCGACCACCGCTCCCCACAGCAGGAGCCAATAGCCCCCTTCGAAATAAGCGTCCGACCTGGCCCGCGCCGCGCCCTGCAGCGTATCGAGATAGGCGCGCGTCGCGGCCTCGACATCGAAGCTTTGGGCGGTGGCGGCGGCTGAAGCGATAATGTCCAGGTTCATCGGGTCCCCTCCCTTTGCTGGATTGGACGTAGCGCGGATTGCCGGGAGGGGAAATGGCTCCGTCCATCGCTTCGGAAGTTCAGGAAGGTCAGTGTTGCGGGAAAAATTTCTTCGATCATTTCCGCCTCTTTGATCGATTTCTCCGATTACTGCCCCCACCGGGCGAGAAGCCGAAGAAGAGGTCGCGGGCGGCCTCGCCCTGCGCGATCCGCGCCCCCCGCTGGTCGGCCAGCGCTTGCTCTTCCTCCTCCGTGAGGGGGCGATGGAAATCGGGGTCGGTCGGCTCGCCCTCATAATTGTCGAAACCAAGCGGAGGCGGGAAGTTGGTATCCCAATTCCCCCAGCGGTCGCGCCACACCCGCCAGCCGCCCTCGAGCGCGCCGCTTTCGAGCTTCGCCATCGCATCGTCCCAATCGGCGAAGATCGCATCGCTCTGCTCCGAGCCGGCGAACAATTTTTCGCCCTTGTCGAGCAGGCGCAGCAGCAGCCGCTCCGAATAGACCCGTTCCTCGGCGATCAGCTTGCCGTGATAATAACGGCGCACGAGGGTGCCGTTGACCGCCTTGTCGAGCGCGACCGAGCGGACATGGTGGCGGTAGCCCTGGCGGAGCGCGGCGTCCCAGGCGGCGTTGAACCCTTCGGCGCCGGCCCGGCGGCGGAGCGAATAGGCGCTGCGCTCGCTCATCCCGACCCGCGCCGCCGCGACCGCGGGGCAGAGCGTATCGGCGAGCTCCTCGATGAAGGCGCGCTGGCGGGGCGGCGTCCAGCCGTCGTGGCGATAGCGAAGCGGGACGGGCTCGAAGGAGGCGGCGAGCGCTGCCGCCGCGTCGGGCGTGTCGGAAAGGGCCGGAAGCCGGGGCGCGGCGCAGGGGTCGCCGACCAACTCCAGATCGGTTGCCGCGGCCTTTGGCGACTCGCTTGTGTTCGTGTTCTGTTCCACATACAAGGGTAAATCAGACGAAATCCTACATTTCAAGAGTTTTTTGGAGGATCGAGGTGCGTTGCGCCGCATTACGCCCGCGCCTAGATGCAGGCGATGCTCGACGCCATCAACGCCGCCGCCGCGCCGCCCGCTGAAACCCGCCGTGCCGATTACCGTCCGCCCGAATGGCTGGCGCCGGAGATAAAGCTCGACTTCGCGCTCGGGGCCGAGCGGACTTTGGTGCGCTCGGCGCTGAGCGTCGAGCGGAGCGGGGCGCATGATGCGCCGCTGCGGCTCGATGGGGAGGGGTTGAAGCTTCTCGAGCTGACGGTCGACGGGGCGGAGCATGCGCACAGCTATGAGGGGGACGTGCTTACCGTCCCGCTGTCCGGCGACCGCGCGACCGTCGAGACTTTGGTCGAGATCTCGCCGCGGGCCAACACGCAGCTGATGGGACTCTACGAATCGGGCGGGAATCTGTGCACGCAGTGCGAGGCGGAGGGATTTCGGCGGATTACCTTCTTCCCGGACCGGCCGGATGTGCTCTCCCGCTTCTCGGTCAGGATGGAGGCGGACAAGGAGCCTTATGCGGTGCTGCTCTCCAACGGCGATCCGGTCGGCTCCGGCGATTTGGAGGGCGGACGTCACTGGGCCGAGTGGCGGGATCCATTCCCCAAGCCTTCCTATCTGTTCGCTTTGGTGGCGGGGGACCTGGTCGCCAATCGCGACACGTTCGTCACCCGCTCGGGGCGCGCCATCCAGCTCGGCATCTGGGTGCGGGAGGCGGACCTGCCGCGCACCGGCCATGCCATGGCCTCCTTGAAGACGGCGATGGCATGGGACGAGCGGGTCTACGGGCGCGAATATGATTTGGAGATGTTCAACATCGTCGCGGTTTCGGATTTCAACTTCGGGGCGATGGAGAATAAGGGCCTCAACATCTTCAACTCGCGCTACGTGCTGGCCGATGCGGAGACGGCGACCGACGCCGATTTCGACGCGATCGCCGGCGTCGTCGCGCACGAATATTTCCACAACTGGTCGGGCAACAGGGTGACCTGCCGCGACTGGTTCCAGCTCTCCCTGAAGGAGGGCTTCACCGTCTTCCGCGACCAGAGCTTCTCGGCCGACCAGGGCTCGGCGGCGGTGAAAAGGATCGAGGACGTGCGGGCATTGCGGGCGACCCAGTTCCAGGAGGATGCGGGCCCGCTCGCCCATCCGGTGCGGCCCGACAGCTATATGGAGATCGCCAATTTCTACACCGCGACGGTCTACAACAAGGGCGCCGAGCTGATCCGGATGATGCACACCCTGCTCGGCCCCGACAAGTTCCGCGCCGGCACCGACCTCTATTTCGACCGGCACGACGGCGAGGCGGTGACCTGCGAGGACTTCGTCCGCGCGATGGAGGAGGCGAGCGGCGAGGATCTGTCGCGCCTGCGCCTGTGGTACGGCCAGGCGGGGACGCCGCTAGTCCGGGCCTCGCTCGCCCACGAGCCGGGAACGGGGCGGGCGCGGCTGCGGCTCGAGCAGAAGGTGCCGCCGACGCCCGGCCAGCCCGACAAGCAGCCGATGCCGATCCCGCTCAGGATCGCCTTGTTCGGCGAGGCGACCGGCGCCAAGCATGCCGACCGGCTGGTGGTGCTGGAGGAGGCGAGGCAGGAAATCGTCTTCGACGGGATCGGCGAGCGGCCCTTGCTGTCGATCAACCGCGATTTCTCGGCGCCGGTGATCGTGGTGACCGACCGCAAGGCGGCCGACCTCGCCTTCCTCTCCGCTTATGACGACGATCCGTTCGCCCGCTACGAGGCGATGCAGCAATTGATGCTCGACACTTTGCTCGCCGCGGTGGCCGGCGGCGGCGAGGACCATAAGCCGGTGGTCGAAGCGGTGCGCGAGACCCTGGCCGACGAGGCGCTCGATCCCGCCTTCATCGCCGAGGCGGTGCTGCTGCCGACCGAGGCCTATGTCGGCGACCATATGAAGGTGGTCGACCCGGAGGCGATCCGCGCGGCGCGCGACACGCTGCGGGAAGCGCTCGGGCGCGAGCTGGAGCCGATGTGGCGCGCGGCCTATGCGGCGACCTCGGCCAACCGCTTCGAACTGTCGCCGGCGGCGAAGGGCGCGCGGCGGCTGCGCACCGTCGCGCTCGGCTACCTGATGGCCGCCGAGGCGGAGGATGCGGCGGCGCTGGCGATGCGGCAGTTCGACGAAGCCGACAACATGACCGACCGCCAGGGCGCGCTCGGCACGCTGGCCAACAGCGACGCGCCGGAGCGGGTGCGGGCGCTCGCTTCCTTCTACGAGAAATATCGCGCCGACCCCTTGGTGCTCGACAAATGGTTCATGGCGCAGGCCTTCTCGACCCGCGACGACACTTTGGACGCGGTGGCGGCGCTGGCCGGGCATCCCGATTTCACCCTCGCCAACCCCAACCGGCTGCGCTCGCTGGTCGGCGCCTTCTCGGGCAACCAGCGCGCCTTCCACGACGCTTCGGGCCGCGGCTATGCCTTCCTCGCCGGCATGATCCTGGCGGTGGACAGGCTGAACCCGCAGACCGCGGCGAAGCTGGTACCGCCGCTCGGGCGCTGGCGGCGGTTCGACGCGGGCCGGGCGGCGCTGATGAAGGCCGAGCTGGCGCGAATCCTCGCCGCGCCCGGCCTTTCGAAGGACGTGTTCGAGCAGGCGTCGAAGAGCCTGGGATGATCCGGCGCTCCTTGCCGGTCATGGCGGCAGCGCTGCTCGGCATCGCGGCCGGTGCGGCGCTGCTGCTCGCCGGCGAGGACGCCGACGTTCAGCCGCCGCGGAACGGGCCCCTGCTCCACGCGGAGCTCCACCGCCGGATCGCGGTCGGCGACAAGCCGCAGCGCCAGCTTGCGTTCAGCCCGGACGGGTCGCTGCTCGCGACCAGCACGGTGGACGGCGCCATCCGGCTCTGGCCGACCGCGCGGCGCGGGCCGCCGCGGGTGCTGATTCATCGAGGCGGGGCGACGTCGCTTGCTTTCTCCGGCGACGGGCGGGTTCTCGCCAGCGGCGGCTATGACGGCAAGGTCCGGCTGTGGCGGGTCGCCGACGGCGCGCCGCTGCGCGTCCTGGCGGGCCATCGGGGGACCGTCTGGACGGTCGATTTCTCGCCCGACGGGACGCGGATCGCCAGCGGCGGCGAGGACCGGACCGTGCGCCTGTGGCGGGCCGGCGACGGCGCCTTGCTCAAGGCGATGAAGGGGCACGGGCTCAACATCTGGGCGGTGCGGTTCAGCCCCGACGGCAGCCGGCTGGCGAGCGGCAGCTTCGATCGCAGCATCCGGCTGTGGGACGCCCGCACCGGCGCGGCGGTGCGGACGCTGGCCGGCCATGAGGAGGCGGTGGTCTCGATCGAGTTCAGCCCGGACGGCCGCCTGCTCGCCAGCGGCGGCGACGATTCGACGGTGCGGTTGTGGCGGGCGGCGGACGGCGCCCAGCTCAGGATTCTCGATGCGACGCGCCATGTCGATTCGCTCGCCTTCAGCCCTGACGGACGCTGGCTGGCGAGCGGCGGCCATCCGCGCGGCGCGCCCGGCGCCTTCCTCCACCAGGCGTTCGGCCGGGGCGGCACGGGCAAGGCGGTGCGGCTGTGGCGAGTCGCCGACGGCGCCCAATTGCAGGCGCTCGATCAGGGCGACGACGTGATGACCCTGGCGTTCAGCCCGGACGGCCGCTGGCTCGCCGCCGGCAGCGAGGACGGCGCGGTGACGATCTGGCGGGTGAGGAGCAATGATCGCACGCCAGGGTAGCTGGAAATTAACCATCACAAATTAATATCTTAGTCGAGCCGCGGGCCGGTCGCGGCGCATTGGGGATGCGAACGGCGACGATGAGCGAGATGACGGACATCAAGGCGGGAAGCGGGGCGGAGGACCGGACCAGTCCGCGCACCAATCTGTTGCTCGCGGCGACGGTCGAGGCGGGCGGCCTGGTCATCCCGGTCCGCATCAGGAACCTGTCGGAATCCGGCGCCTTGCTGGAGGGCGGCGGGCTGCCCGACAAGGGCATGAAGCTGGTCCTGCATCGCGGCGAGCTGCAAATATCGGCGACCGTCGCCTGGGCCTCCGGCGGCCGCCGCGGCGTCCGGTTCGACGGCCCGACGCCGGTGAACGAGTGGATCGGCGGCAAGCCCAGGCCGCTGGACTGTACCGGCCTGCGCGATCAGCGGCGGGTCGACGCCATCCAGGCGGAAGCGCGCGGCGGGCCGGCTTCGGGCCACGCCGAGCGCCTGCCGGCCGAGCCGGGCGCGCCGCACCCGGCGTGCGAGCAGCTCGATGCGCGGCTGGCGGACGAGCTCGCCTTCGTTCGGCGCCTGCTGGAAAGCCTCGGCGACGAGCTGATCGACGAGCCGATCGTCGTCCAGCGCCACGGCCGGGCGCTGCAAAGCCTGGACCTCGCCAGCCAGATCCTCGCCCATGTCGCCGCGATCATCGTCGCGGCGGACAAGGGCGCCGTCGTCGAGCAGATCGGGATGGAGGATCTCAGGGCGCGCCTGAAGCGCAAGCCTTTGGTCTAACCAGGGACAGTAAACCAGGGACAGTATATAGTTTTCGGCTCCCGATCCCCGGCGGATCGACCGAGCGGAGGCGAAAACTATATACTGTCCCTGGTTTTAGCCGCCGACCCAGGCGGCGACTTCGGCGGCGATCTGGTTGGCGGCCTGGTTGAGCGCGGGCGCGGCGGAGGCGGCGTCGACCGCGGCGACGGGCACCCGCGCCTCGAAGCGGCGGGTCTCGACCCCGTCGGCGCCGCGGGCCAGAGCGGCGTCGTAGACCGCCACCGCCTCCATCGTGTCGGACTGGAGGCCGAAGGCCTGCAGCGTGCCGGTCAGGCGCACGCCGGGATCGAAGGTGAATTGCTTGGGATCGAGCACGACCCGGCCGGTGCGGGCGGCGATCGTCTCGGAGAGCAGGCGGCCGAACAAAGCGCCCGGCGCCTCGACCCATTGCGCGTCCTTCAGATAGGCGACCTGGGTAGCGCCGGTGCGGACCGGCAGGCGCGGCGTGCGCAGCTCCTGCGCGACGGTCGGGACGACGACGGTGATCGCCGCGCTCGTCGGCGCGGTGCGGCCGGCGGCGCCGGGGCTCGCCGCCGAGCTCAGCCGCATCAGCACCGGCGGCACCTTCGGGCCGAAGCTGCAGCCGGAGAGGGCGAGGGCGGCGGCGAGGACGGGGAGCGGGAAATCGTGTCTCATTTCTTCCTCGCCTTGTAGTCGGGCAGGGTCTGGCCGCTGACGATGCCGAGCGCGCCTTGTTGGTCGAGTCGCTGGGAGACCGCGGACAAGGCGTCCGACATCTCGCGCAGGTCGCGGACCAGCTGGCCGACCTCGGGGATGGTCTGCTTGGAGAAGGCCTGCAGGCCCGGGCGCGCGTCGCCGACCGCCGCGTCGAGATTGTGCATGCTGGTCTCGGCGGCGCGGACGGTCTGGCGGAGGTCGTTGATCAGCGGCCGGGCGTCGTGGGCGAGCAGATCGTTGCTGGTGGCGGCGAGCCGGCCCATCTGCTCGACCGCGTCGCCGGTCTGGCGGATGGCGATGCGCGCGTCGGCCATGGCGGAGGCGATCTCGTCCGAGCGCTCGGCGAGGTTGCGGCTGATCACCTGAACGTTCTCGAGGATCGCGGCGATCGAATTCTGGTTGCGGTCGGAGAGCAGGTCGGTGAGCCGCGCGGTGAGCGCCGTCACCTTCTCGATCAGCTCGGGCGCGCTGTTCAAAAGCTCGCCGAACGCGCCCGGCTTGGTCGGGATGACCGGGACGCCATTCGGGCATTGCGGCGACCGGCCCCCGCTCGGGCAGACGAGCTCGGCGGTCGGCCGCGGCTGCCGGGGTTTGACAACCGGCGGATCGAGCTGAATCTGCGACACGCCGGTGAATCCGACGCCCTTGATGGTGGCGGTGGTGCCCACCAGCACCGGCGTGTCCTCGTTGACGGTGATGCGGACGCGGACGAATTCCGGCTTCTGCGGCTGCAGGTTGATCGATTCGACCTGTCCGACCGGCACGCCGGCGAAAGTCACCGGGGAGCCTTTGGCGAGGCCTTCGACGCCCTTGAACAAGACGTCGTATTTCTTGTCCTGGTCGCCGGCCGCCTGCGACAGCCAGACGACGAACAGGACGACGGCGAGGATCATCGCCAGCACCACGCCGCCGACGAGGATGTGGTTGGAACGCGTCTCCATCAGCCTTCATTGTCCTCGGTCCGGGCGGCCTCGGCCTTCGCTTCCACGTCGGCCTCGTTCGCCTCCTCCGCCGCCCGTCCGCGCGGCCCTCTGAAATATTCCTGTATCCATTCGTGGTCCAATGCCAGCAATTCCGGAATCGTTCCAACCGCGATGACCTTGTGGTCGGCGAGCACCGCGACTCGGTCGCATATCGTGTAGAGGGTGTCGAGATCGTGGGTGATGAGGAGGACGGTGAGGCCGAGCCGGTCGCGCAGCTCGACGATGAGCTGGTCGAAGGCGGCCGCGCCGATCGGATCGAGGCCGGCGGTCGGCTCGTCGAGGAAGAGGAGCTCCGGATCGAGGGCGAGCGCGCGCGAGATGCCGGCGCGCTTGCGCATGCCGCCGGACAGCTCGGCCGGGAATTTGGGGCCGGCCTCGGGCGCGAGGCCGCTCATCACGATCTTGTAGGCGGCGATCTCGTCGAGCAATTTCTCGCTCAGCCGCGGATAGAATTCCCGCAAGGGGACCTGAACGTTCTCGGCGACGGTGAGGGTCGAGAACAGAGCGGCGCCCTGGAAGAGGATGCCCCAGCGCTTGCGGATGCCCTGCAGCTCGCCTTCCTCGCGGTCGATCATCGATTCGCCGAACACGGTGACCTCGCCCGCGTCGGGCCGCTGCAGGCCGATGATCGAGCGCATCAGCACCGACTTGCCGGTGCCCGAGCCGCCGACGACGCCGAGTATCTCGCCCCGTTTCACCTCGAGGTCGAGATCGTCGTGCACCACCTGCTCGCCGAACGTGTTCCTGAGGCCGTGGACGGCGATGACGGTCTCGGCTTCCGGCTCGGGCTGGGGCTGGCTGCTCATATCCAGCCGATCTCGGTGAAGAAGACCGCGAAGAAGGCGTCGAGCACGATCACCAGGAAGATTGCCTGGACGACGGCGGTGGTGGTCCTGAGGCCGACCTCCTCGGCATTGCTTTCGACCTGCAGGCCCTGGAAGCAGCCGGCCATGCCGATGATCAGGCCGAACACCGGCGCCTTGACCAGCAATTGCCAAAGGTCGGTCATCGGCACCACCTCGCGGATGCGCTGGACGAAGGTGACCGGCGGAATGTCGAGCGAGATCCAGCAGAAAATGCCGCCGCCGATGATCGAGAGGATCGCCGCATAGAAGCCGAGCAGGGGCATCATCAGCACGGTGGAGATGACTCGCGGCAGCACCAATGCCTCCATCGGCGAGACGCCGATGGTGCGCATCGCATCGACCTCCTCGGCCAGCTTCATCGATCCGATCTGGGCGGCGAACGAGGAGCCCGAGCGGCCCGCGACCATGATCGCGGTCATCAGCACGCCCAATTCCTTGATCGCGCTGCGGCCGACCAGGTTGATGGTGAACACCTCGGCGCCGAACTGGCGGAGCTGGACCGCGCCCTGCTGGGCGATGACGATGCCGACCAGGAAGCTCATTAGGCCGACGATGCCGAGCGCGTGGACCCCGACCACCTCGAATCGTTGGACGACGGCGTTGAAGCGGAAGCGGCGGGGATGCTTTATCAGGTTCCAGACCGCGATCAGCATGGCGCCGAAAAAGCCGACCAGGCCCACCAGGGTCTTGCCGGCCAGCACCGTCGCGCTGCCAACCTCGTCGAGCACGCGCTTGAACGGCGGCGGCGGATCGGGGCGGACCTTGACCGGCTTGTCGGCCTCCGCGACCTGCCTGAGCAGGGGCAGATGGTCCTCGCTGGCGCCGATTATCTCCCCGTCATGGTCGCGGGCGGTGCGGTGGATGATCCAGGCGCCGATCGTGTCCATCCGGCCGACGCCGCTGAGGTCGAGGACGTAGCCGCGCCCCTTGAGCCGCTCCAGCCGGGTGGGCAGCACGCCGAGCTTGGCCAAGGTCAGGTCGCCCTGGAAGCAGAGCAGGCGCTTGCCGCCTTCATTGCTCTCGACGTACCTGGCGACCGAACTCATCGGGCGGACATGCTTCAATTCCCCCGATCGGGCAAGGTGGACAAGCACTACCATCCTGTGCTTGCCGAAGTTCCATGAAGGCCCAGCTCGCCATCTACGACATGGACCGGACGATAACCCGCCGGCCGACCTATACGCCTTTCCTGATCCATGCCGCGCGCCGGCTGGCGCCGTGGCGGCTGGCGCTGCTGCCCTTCGTCCTCGTCGGAGCGCTGGCCTACGGGCTGAAGCTGGTCGACCGCGGACGGTTGAAGGAGTGGAGCTACATGTTGCTGATCGGCCGCGGCGTCGCGCCGGAGCGGCTGGAGCCGGTGGTCGAGAGCTTCGCCGAGCGTCAGGCGCTGGCGAACGTCATGCCGGGGGCCCGCGCCAGCATCGCGGCGGACAAGGCGGCGGGGCGCCGCCTGGTGATGGCGACCGCTTCCTATCGGCTCTACGCGGCGGCGATCGCGCGGCGGCTCGGCTTCGACGACGTCGTCGCCACCGAGACCCGGCGCGACGCGAGGGGGCGGGTGCTGGCGCGGATCGACGGCCGCAACTGCTACGGCATCGCCAAGCGCGACATGATCGAGGCCTGGCTCCAGCGCGAGGGGCTGGCGCGCGAGGCGATCCATATCCGCTTCTATTCCGATCACGTCTCGGACGCGCCCGTCCACCACTGGGCGGATGAAGCGGTCGCCGCCAACCCTCACCGCCGCCTCATGCGCCTCGCCGAGACGGAAGGCTGGGAGGTCCTCGACTGGCGGGATCGGTGAATCGTCGCCCCGCTAATCCCCTCCCCCTAGATGGGGGAGGGTAGGGTGGGGGTGGCGGTCGTGCAGCGCTTGCTCGATCAGAATGGCTACGCCGTCCGGATTGCCAAGCACGTCATGATTCCAAAAGCGGATGACGCGATAGCCTTCTGAGGCGATGAGGCGCGTTCGCCGTCGTTCGAGCTCGGCGCTGTGCTGTCCGCCATCCACCTCAATCACCAGCTTCTCGCGGTGGCTGGCGAAGTCGGCAATGAAATTGAGGATGGGAACTTGACGACGAAACCGCGCGTCCGGGAAGCACTCCCGAAGCAGGCGCCACATCTTTCGCTCCGCGTCGGTCGCGTTGGTACGCAGACGACGCGCTGTTGGTGTCGATCCTATTGGCGGCCGATTCTTCACGGCCGTACCCTAGGCCGGAGTCCACCCCCACCCCAACCCTCCCCCATCAAGGGGGAGGGGGTTGAAGGTTAGATCGCTTCCAGCGCCTGGTCGAAATCGGCGATGAGGTCGTCGGGGTCTTCGACTCCGATCGAGATGCGCACCAGATTGTCGGTGATGCCGAGCGCCTGCTTGCGCGCGTCGGGGACCGAGAGGTGGGTCATCGCGGCGGGGGCGCTGGCGAGGGTCTCGGTGCCGCCGAGGCTGACCGCCAAGTGGGCGATCCTGAGCGAGTCCAAAAAGGCGAAGGCCTCGGTCTCGCCGCCGTTGAGGTAGAGCGAGAAGGTCGAGCCGGCGCCGGTGCAATGGCGGCGGAAGATGTCCGCCTGGCGGCTGCCCTCGTCCAGGAAGCCCAAATAGCCGACGCTCTCGACCTTGGGATGGCCGCGGAAGAAGGCGCAGATCTTGGCCGCATTCTCGCCGGCGCGGGTCATCCTCAATTCGAGCGTCTCGAGGCTGCGGAGCAGCATCCAGGCGCTATGGGGATCGGTGATCGTGCCGATCGTGTTGCGCATCATCCTGATCGGGTCGATCAGCGCCTTGGCGCCGACCACCGCGCCGGCGACGAGGTCGCTATGGCCGCCGGCATATTTGGTCAGCGAATAGATGGAGAGGTCCGCGCCATGCTCGAGCGGCTTCGACCAGAGCGGCCCCAGGAAGGTGTTGTCGATCGCGATCGGCGGGCGCTGGTCGCCGAACAAGGCGTCGCGCGCCGCGGCGACGGCCTCGACGTCGACCAGGGCGTTGGTCGGATTGGCCGGGCTTTCGAGATAGATGAGCGACACGCGGCCCTGGGCGCGGGCGCGGGCCATCACCTCCTCGATCTCCTCGCGAGTCGCGCCCGAGGCGAAATCGAGCCAGGAGATGCCGAAGCGGCCGAGGATGCGGCCGATCAAAGTCTCGGTGGCGGCGTAGAGCGGGCCGGAATGGACGATGACGTCGCCCGGCTGGACGAAGGTCAGGAGCAGGGTGGCGATGGCCGACATGCCGCTCGAGAAGGTCAATGCGTCCTCGGCATCCTCCCAGACGCTGAGCCGATCCTCCAATATCTCCTGGTTGGGGCCGTTGAAGCGGGAGTAGATCAGGCCCTCGGCGCCGCCCGGGCGCTTGCCGGTGACGCCTTCGAAATGGCGCTTGCCCGCCGCCGCATTCTCGAAAACGAAGGTCGAGGTGAGGAAGATGGGCGGCTTCAGCGAGCCTTCGGACAGAGCCGGGTCGAAGCCGTGGCCCATCATCAGGGTCGACGGCCTCAGCCGCCTGCCGCCGATTTCGAGCACGTCCGGCTTCGGGCGGCGGCGCGGGGTGGCGCCGGTAAGGTCGGATTCGTCTTCCATAACGCTGTCCTATGCTCCCCGGCGAAGGCCGGGGCCCAGATGGGCCGTGTCGCTGGACCCCGGCCTTGGGTTCCCATCAAAGTAGCACTTTGATGGGGTACCTTCGCCGGGGAACAATCCGCCCCCTAGCCCAACAACGCGGCGATCATCCAGACAATCCCGACCATCAGGGGAATGCCGGCGAGGTCGATCAGCAGGCCGGCCTTGAGCATGCGGGGCAAAGCGATGTGGCCGGTCGCCCAGGCGATCGCGTTGGGGCCGGTGCCGGCGGGGAGCATGAAGCCCCAGCTGGCGGCGAAGGCGGCGGGAAGGGCGAGCAGGATCGGGTCGATGCCGGTCGCGGCGATGATGCCGGCGACGACCGGGATGACGCCGCTCGCGGTGGCGACGTTGGACGCGAATTCGGTGACGATGATGACGATCGCGACCAGCGCGGCGGCGATCAGGATCGGCGGCACGGCGCCGAGCGGCTTCAGCGCGACGCCGAGCCACAAGGCGAGGCCCGACGCGCCGATGCCGGCGGCGAGCGCGAGGCCGCCGCCGAACATCATGATCACCCCCCAGGGCGCGCGGTTGGCCTCCTCCCAGTTGAGGATGGCGCGGCCGGTGCCGTCGGGGATGACGAAGAGCAGCAGCGCGCCGGCCACCGCGATGGTGCCGTCGGTCAGCGAATCCTTGTGCAGATAAGGGGCGACGAAGGGCAAGGCGACCCAGGCCGCGACCATGATCGCGACCAAAGGGACGAGGCGCTTCTCGGCAATTGACCAGGGGCAGGCCTCGCCGATGCCGGCGCGGGCCGCCGCGGGGTCGAAGTCGCTCGCTTGCACCTTCTGGACCTTCATCAGGATCAGCCAGCAAAGCGGGATCGAGACGAGGACGAGCGGCACGCCGTAGAGCGCCCAGGTCAGGAAATCGATCCGGTAGCCGGTCGCCTTCTCGATGATGCCGACCGCGATCGCGTTGGTCGGCGAGCCGACCAAAGTGCCGAAGCCGCCGATCGTGGCGGCGAAGGCGATGCCCATCGCCAGCGCGCCGGCGAAGCCGTCCGTATGGCCCGGCTTCACCTGCGCGGCGCGGAGCACGGCGAGGCCGATCGGCATCATGATGAGCGTGGTGGCGGTGTTGGAGACGATGGTGGAGAGGAGGGCTGTCGCGGCCATGAACGCGAACAGCATTTGCGCCGGGCCGCCGCCGCCCTTGCTGATGATGGCGATGGCGAGGCGGCGGTGGAGGCCGGTCCGCTCGATGGCGAGGGCGACGATCGCGCCGCCCAGCACGAGGAACAGGATCGGCGAATAATAAGCCGCCGCGCTGTCGGTCGCGCTCATGATCCCGAACAGGGGGAAGGCGAGGAAGGGAACCAAAGCGGTGGCGGTCAGCGGCAGCGCCTCGGTCATCCACCAGGCCGCCATCAGCACGATGATCGCCGTCGTCCGCCAGGCGGCCGCGCTCATGCCCGCCGGCGGCGGCAGGACCAGCATGATCGCGAAAGCGGCGAGCCCGCCCCAAAGCCCCCAGCGCGCGGCCATGTTCCCTCCCTTGTCGGCGAAAGGGTGATCGCATGCGGTGGCGGAGGACGCCAGCCCTGGCGGACGGCCCGACGGTTCGGTCCATAAGGGAGCAGTCAGCGGTGGGGGCGGCAGACGAATTGGGTTAACATGAACGCGGAACGATGGAGCAGGGAGATCAAAGATGGCTACGAAGAATCTAGGAACGATTGTTCTTGATCCGGGTCATGGCGGTACGACCAAGGTGGGAGGTAGCTCGCCCAACAACGCGGTCAGCATAAGCGGAGTTAAGGAAAAGGCGCTGGCGCTCGATTTCTGCACCATCCTCAAAGGCGAGCTCGCCACGCAGGCCGCGTCGGCGGGCGAGAGCGTGACCGTCGTGATGACGCGTACCTCCGACGTCAATGTCGGGATTACGGCGCGCGCGGCCTTTGCCGCCAAGAACAAGGCGAAGCTTTTTCTGAGCCTGCATTTCAACGGCAGCGTCACGCCATCCGCACGAGGACCGGAAACCTTCTTTCGCGCGAAGTCGAACGGGAATGTCAATCTGGCCGCGGACATGGCGTTCGCAAAAAAGGTGCACCAGGGGCTCCTCGACGGAATCAAGGCGGTCGATCCGACCGTCAAGGACCGGGGCGTCAAGCCCGACACCGCCACCGGCCCGGGAAGCCTCGGCACGCTGAACGACGCGGCCCTCGGCAACACCGCCGGGGGGAAGTGCAGCGCCGCCTATATCGAGGCCGAGTTCATCACCAATCCGACGGTCGAGAAGGTGCTGATCTCCGGCCCGGGCGCCGTCGCCAACCAGAGGAAGGTCATGGCTTCGGTCGCCAAGGCGATGCTCGAGCATATCAGGACATTGTAGGACTTGGTCCGGCCAATGCGATCAGCGAGATCTGCCGCCCGTAGGCCGGCTCACCTTTGTGCGTCGCGCGGCGGTAGCTGAAGAAGCGGTCGGGCTGGGAATAAGTGTCTTCGCCGAGCGCCTCCACCTGGGTCAGGCCGGCGGCGGCGAGGCGGGAGAGGACGAAGCCTTCGAGGTCGAACTGGTGGTGCCCCTCCCTGCCCCCCGAGAAGAAACGCTCGTTCGCCGGGTCGGCCTCGGCGAAGCGGCGCAGGAAGGCCGCGTCCACCTCATAGGATTTGCGGGCGATGCACGGGCCGATTGCGGCGGCGATGCGGCCGCGCGCCGCGCCGCGCCGCTCCATCTCCGCCACGATCGCCTCGACCACCCCGCTGAAGGCGCCCTTCCAGCCGGCATGGGCGGCGCCGATCACGCCGGCCTGGGCGTCGGCCAGCAGGATCGGCGCGCAGTCGGCGGTGAGGATGCCGAGCGCAAGGCCGGGCCGGTCGGTCACCATCGCGTCGGCTTGGGGTCGGGCGTCGTCGGGGAAGGGTTCGGTGACGAAAAGGGCGGTGGCGGAATGGACCTGGTGGAGCGTGACCAGCCGCGTCCGGGGCGCCACGGCCTCGACGGCGAGCCGGCGATTGGCCCGGATCGCGGCCGGATCGTCGCCCGAGCCGAGGCCGACATTGAGGCCCGCGCATACGCCCTTCGACACGCCTCCGGCACGGCCGAGGAAGCCGTGCGGCACATCGCCGAGGGCTTCCGAGCGGATCGCTTCGATGCTCATTGCGCTCCGTCCAGCCGCAGCCGCATGATCTCGTCCTCGTCGGCCTGGCTGCCGACCATGAAGGTGTAGGGGCCGACATAAGCGAAGCCGTGGCGGTCGTAGAAGCGGCGGGCGCGGTGGTTCCCGGTCCAGACCGAGAGATAGAGCTCGCGCGCCTCCCGCGCTTTCGCCTGCGCCAGCAGCCACGCCATCAGCGCGTCGGCGATCCCCGCGCCCTGCCACGGCTTCAGCACGTAGAGCTGGCGCAGCTCGAGCGCGGGCCCGTCCGGCGCGACCGGCAGGCTGACTGGGCCGAGCTTGGCATAGGCCACGGCCTCGCCCCCGGTCTCGGCGAGCCGGACCTGGTAGGCGGGATCGGACAATTCGCCGTGCCACGCCGCCTCGCTCAGCCCTGCAAGGAAGGCGGCGAGATCCTCGGGCGAATAGAGGTGGCCGAACGTCTCGACGAAGCTGCGCCGGCAAAGGTCGGCGACGAGCGCCGCGTCGGCGGCGGTGGCGGCGCGATAGCCTATCATGCGAAGCCCGCCGGCTCGGGCCAGCCGTCGGCGACCAGGGCCATCGCCTTGAACAGCCGCCCCATCTGGTCCGGAGCGACGAGGCGGTCGCGGGCGGTGGCGATCTCGTCCGCTCTCTCGGGCGCGGCGCGGGCGAGCGCGGCGGCGCGCAGGCCGATGCCCGTCGCCTCCAGCCATTCGCCTTGGGGACGCGGGCCGAACACGCGCACGCCTTCCTCGGCGGCGGCGTCGCCCAGCGCCTGGAAATCGACATGAGCGGTGAGGTCACGCTCGCCCGGATCGGTCCACGGGTCGGCGAAGGCGTGCTTCGCCACCGCCTGCAGCGTGTCGCCCGCCGCGGTGCGCGCATGGCCATAGTCGACGATCAGGGCCACTCCGCCCTCAGCGGCGATCCGCCGCGCCAGCCGGCGGACGATTGCGAGGGCGGCGGGGGAGGATTCGAAGACCGGGCCGGAAGCTGGGTCGCGGACGTAGCGGCCGCCTTCATAGCGCACCTTCAGTTCGCGCCAGCCTTGACCATCGCGGACGCGCTGGTGGACGGGGAGGGCGTCGAAGAATTCGTTGGCGACGGCGAGCAGCGGGCCGCGATCCGGGAGGGAGTCGAGGTCGTCGTGCCAGTGGGGACGCTCCATGCGTTCGCCTTGGGCGCGGCGAAGCGCCGGGCTGGTTTCGACCAGCTCGATCGGCGGGTCGAGCCCCGCCGCGCGCATCGCCCTCAGCGCGTCCAAAGCGAGGGTGCCGCGGCCGGGCCCGAGCTCGACATAGCAGGCACCGGCGGGCTTGCCGGCGCTGGTCCACAGGTCGGCCAGCCAGGCGCCGACCAGCTCGCCGAACATCTGGCTGATTTCGGGCGCGGTGATGAAGTCGCCCGCCGCGCCGAGCGGGTCGCGGATCGCGTAATAATGCGTGTTGGCCGCCGCCATATAATCGGCGACCGTGATCGGTCCGCCGCTTTCGATCAGCCGGGCGAGGCGGTCGGAGAGCGGGGACATGCCCTCACCCTCCCAAAGCTGACGCTTTGGGCCCCTCCCTCTCCCCAAGTGGGAGAGGGGAGTGTGCGGCCCTTCCGCCTGACCCTCTCCCTTTAGGGGAGAGGGAGGGGCCCGCCGCGAAGCGGTGGGAGGGTGAGGGCACGGTTCAGGCGACGCTCTCGGTCCCCGCCACCGGCTCGACCCGCTCGCGCCGGCGCTTGGAGGTGGCGACCAGCCAGACGCCGCCGGCGATCATCGGCAGCGACAGCCACTGGCCCATGCTGAGATGGGTCCGGGCGGCGAATTCCATCAATTGCGCGTCGGGCTGGCGGAGGAATTCGAGGCCGAAGCGGATCGAGCCGTAGCCGAGGATGAAGGCGCCGACGAGCCGTCCCGGATAGTAACGCGCGTCGGTCTTCCAGAACAGGAACCAGAGGATCAGGAACAGCAGGATGCCCTCCATCCCCGCTTCGTAGAGCTGGCTGGGATGGCGGGCGAAGGGGCCGCCGGTCGGGAAGACCATCGCCCAGGGCACATCGGTGGTCCGGCCCCACAATTCGCCGTTCACGAAATTGGCGAGGCGGCCGAAGAACAGGCCGAAGGGGACGCAGCAGGCGACATAATCGTGGAGTCGAAGCCAGTTGAGCCCGTTCCGCCAAGCCAGGTAAAAGATGCCGAGGCTGACCCCGATGACGCCGCCGTGGAACGACATGCCGCCGTCCCACAGCTTCACTATGTCGACCGGATTGTGGAGATAGTCGAGCGGCCGGTAGAAGAATACGTAGCCGAGCCGCCCGCCGAGGATGATGCCGAGCGTCGCATAGAACACCATGTCGTCGGCATGGCGCCGCGCCATCGGCGCGCCCGGCCGGCCGAGCAGCTTCAGCAGATACCACCAGCCGATCAGGATGCCGGCGAGATAGGCCAGCGAATACCAGCGGATCTTGAGCGGGCCCAGCTCGACCAGGACCGGATCCAGGCCGAGATCGGTCCACTGGATGGCGTTCGATGCGTCCGCCGCCAAAGATGTCAGATACGGAGTGATCAAAGGCTTCCCCCTCAGGCTGCTTCCCCTATTAGAGAGGCAGTCAAGAAACGCAAAGAGCGAGGAGATGGCGATGCCGAGCGAGCTCGACATCAAGTTCGACGCGAAGCTGGCGGAAGTGATCGGGCCGGGCGGCCGCATCCAGATCGGCCGCGACAAGGAGGGGCGGGCGATCGTCACCAACCTGCCGCCGACCCTGCCGGCAATGTTCGACGCCTTCTGCGCCCTCCATGCCGACACCGTCGCCGTGATCGCCGAGGGCGAGCGGCTGACCTTCGCCGAGCTCAACGCGGCCGCCGACCAGGCGGCGAGGGCGCTCGCCGGCGGCCTCGGCATCGCCAAGGGCGACCGGGTCGCGATCGCGATGCGCAATGCGCCGAGCTGGATCGTCGCCTATATGGCGGTGCTGAAGGCGGGCTGCATCGCCGTCCTCGTCAATGGCTGGTGGCAGGCGCAGGAATTGAGGCACGGCCTCGCGCTCACCGAGCCGAAGCTGGTGATCTGCGACGCGCCGCGGGCGAAGCGCCTCGAGGCGACCGGGCTCGGCCTTCCCCACATCGTCCTGCCGATCGAGAAAAGGATCGGCGAGGCGCTGGCGCCCCTGTTCGAACGCGGCGGCGAAGGCGCGCTGCCGGAGGTGGGCGAGGAGGATTTCGCCACCATCTTGTTCACCTCGGGCTCGACCGGCCTCGCCAAAGGGGCCTTGTCCACCCACCGCGCGGTCACCACAGGCATCTACGCCTACACGATGAGCCTGATGGCCCTGCTCGGCATCATGGAGAGCGAGGGCCGCGCGCCCGCCAACCCGCCGCGCACCCTGGTCAACGTGCCCTTGTTCCACGTTACCGGCGAGGTGCCGGTGCTGCTCAACAGCTTCGTCATCGGCCGCGGCATGGTGCTGATGGCGAAATGGGATGCGGGCGAGGCGCTGCGCCTCATAGAGGCGGAGAAGGTCACCTATTTCGTCGGCGTGCCGACGATGAGCCTCGAGCTGATGCAGCATCCCGACCGGGAGAATTACGACCTCAGCTCGCTGACCGACATCGCCGCGGGAGGGGCGCCGCGGCCGATCGCCCATGTCCAGCGGCTGCAGGAGAGCTTCAGGACTGCCCAGCCGGCTTTGGGCTACGGCCTCACCGAGACCAACGCGGCGGGCTGCGGCAATTTCTGGTCCAATTACGCCGACAAGCCCGCCTCGACCGGCCGGCCGCACAAGCCCATCGTCGAGCTCGCCATATTGGGCGAGGACGATCAGCATCTGCCGACCGGCGAGCGCGGCGAGATCGGCATCCGCGCCGCCTCCAACATCCACTCCTACTGGAACGATCCCGAAGCGACCGCGGCGGCCTTCACCGCCGATCTCTATTTGAAGACCGGCGACATCGGCTATCTCGACGAGGACGAATATCTGTTCATCGTCGACCGCAAGAAGGACATCATCATCCGCGGCGGCGAGAATATCAGCTGCCACGAGGTCGAGGCGGCGCTCTACGCGCATCCGTCGGTGTCGGAGGTCTCGGTGTTCGGCGTCCCCGACGATCGTCTCGGCGAAGTGCCGGCGGCAGTGCTTTATTCCGAAGACGACCGGACGCTCGACAAGGCCTCCCTGCTCGCCTCCCTCGACGAGCGCCTGGCCCAGTTCAAGCACCCCGCTTACTTCTGGATCCACGACGAGCCTTTGCCCAAGCTCGGCACCGGGAAGATCGACAAGGTCGCGCTGCGGGACAGGTACCGCAAGGAAGTGGGGGCCTGAACCTCCCTCCCTGCAAGGGAGGGGTGGAACGCGGTTCTTCTCCCCACTATCAACCCCCCATGACGCGAGGCGAAGAGAAGGGCATCAGCCGGCGGCGGGTGCTGGTCGGCGGCGGGGCGGGGGCGGGGCTGCTGGTCGCCTGGGCGCTGTGGCCGCGCAGCTACCGGCCCAATTTGCGCGCCGCCCCTGGCGAGACCATCTTCAACGCCTTCCTCAAGATCGCCACCGACGGGCGCGTGATCGTCGCGGTGCCGCAGCTGGAGCTCGGCCAGGGGGTGCGAACCAGCCTGCCGCAGATCCTCGCCGACGAGCTCGGCGCGGACTGGCGGACGGTGGCGGTCGAGCCGGCGCCGATCAACCCGCTCTACGCCAACAGCCTGCTCGCCGAGGATGCGGCGGGCGAGGATTTGCCGTCGATGCTGCAGGGCGCCGGCCGCTGGGCGGCGGGCGAGTTCGCCACCCGCAAGGCGCTGATGCTGACCGGCGGGTCGAGCTCGATCCGCGCGTTCGAGCAGCGCATGCGCGAGGCCGGCGCGGCGGCGCGGGCGCTGCTGATGAAGGCCGCGGCCGAGCGCTGGAACGCCGATTGGGAAACGCTCGACACGGTCGGCGGCTTCGTCGTCAACGGCGCCGAGCGGCTGCCCTTCGCCGCGCTCGCCGAGGCGGCGGCGGGCCACACGCTTCCCGAATATCTCCCGGTCCGCGGCGGCATCGACAACCGCCTGACCGGCCAGTCGCTGCCGCGGCTCGACCTCCCCTCCAAGGTCGACGGCTCCGCCCAATTCGCCGGCGACGTCCGGCTGCGCGACATGGTGTTCGCCTCGGCGCGCTCCGGGCCCTCCCCGGCGAGCCGGCTGACGGCGGTCGACCGCCGGGCCGGCCGTGCCGTGCCGGGCGTGATCGGCCTGTTCGAGGCTCCGGGCTTCGCCGCTGCGGTCGCGACCAATTGGTGGGCGGCCAATCGCGGCCTCGAGGCGATGAACCCGCGGTTCGAGACGCCCGGGCCGCCGCCGAGCGAGGAGGGGGTCGAAATCGTCCTCGCCGGGGCGCTGGCGCGGGACGAGGGCAACCGCGTCTTCAGCCGGGGCGACGTCGCCGCCGCCTACCGGGCCGGCGGCGTCGTCCGCGCCCAATATGCGGTCGGTGCCGCCGCCAGCGCGCCGCTGGAGACGCTGACCGCCACCGCCGACCTGACCGGCGACCGGCTCCAGATCTGGGCGCCGGCCCAGGCGCCGGGCCTCGCCCGCGCCGCGGCGGCGCGGGCGGCGGGGCTGGACGAAGGCCAGGTGACGGTGTTTCCGACAATCGCCGGCGGCGGCTACGGCCGCAAGCTGGAGACCCAGGCGATCGTCCAGGCGGCGGCGATGGCGCGCCAAGTCAAGCGGCCGGTGCAACTGGTCTGGTCGCGGGCCGAGGAGAGCGTGCAGGACACGTTCCGCCCGCCGGCGCTGGCGAGCATGACCGCGCGGCTCGGCGCGGGCGGGCTGATCCTGGGCTGGCAGGCGAGGATCGCGGCGCCCGACACCGCCGCGGAGGTCGCGGAGCGGCTCGGCTCGCATACGGTGGGGAGCCTGGCGGCGCCGACCGCCGGCGCGGTGCCGCCTTACGCCATACCGGCGGTGATGGTCGACCATCTGCCGGCCAAGGTCGGGATCAGGACCGGCGTCTGGCGCTCCGGGGCGCACAGCTACACCGCCTTCTTCACCGAATGCTTCATCGACGAGCTGTCGCGGATCGCCAATATCGAGCCGCTCTCCTTCCGCATGCAGATGCTGGGCGACAATCCGCGATTGGCGCGCTGCCTCTCGACCGCCGCCGCTTTGGGCGGCTGGGACGGCGGCCAGAGCGGCAGCGCGATGGGCATCGCCGCGCACAGCGCGTTCGGCAGCCATATCGCCAGCCTGGTCGAGATCGAGGTCGACCGGTCGCAGCGCGTACGCGTGCTGCGCGCCGTGTCGGCGGTCGATTGCGGCCGGGTGGTCAATCCCGACATCGTCAAGCAGCAGATCGAGGGCGGCCTCGTCTTCGGCATCGCCGCCGCGACCGGCAATCCGATCGGCTTCACCGGCGGCCGCCCCGACGTCCGCGGCTTCCGCGATCTCGGCCTCGGCGCGCTGGCGGGCTCCCCCGAGATCACAATCGAGATCATGCCCAGCGACGACGAGCCGGGCGGCGCGACCGAGCTCGGCGTGCCGACCGCCGCGCCCGCCGTCGCCAACGCCCTCTTCGCCCTCACCGGCCAGCGGCTGCGCGCGCTACCCCTGGTGGTCGGCAGCGGACAATGACCGCCCCCGCCGGCCATCCGCCGATCCCCGCTGCGAAAGTGGGGGTGCTGCTGGTCAATCTCGGCACGCCCGACGCGCCGGAGGCGGACGCGGTGCGGCGCTATCTGAAGCAATTCCTCTCCGATCGCCGGGTGATCGAGATCCCGCAATGGCTGTGGCAGCCGATCCTCAGGGGCGTCGTCCTCACCACCCGGCCGCGCAAATCGGCGCGCGCCTATCGCCAGGTCTGGACGGAGCAAGGCTCGCCGCTGGCGGCGATCACCGCCCGCCAGGCGGGGAAGCTGGCGGGCGCGTTCGGCGGGGACGTGATCGTCGACCATGCGATGCGCTACGGCAGTCCGGTGATCGGTGAGCGGATCGACGCGCTGCAGGCGGCGGGCTGCGCGCGCATCCTGATCGCGCCGCTCTATCCGCAATATTGCGCGGCGACGACGGCGAGCGCCAACGACGCCGTCTTCGCCCATCTCATGCGGATACGCCGCCAGCCGGCGGTGCGGACGCTGCCGCCTTATCATGACGATCCCGCCTATATCGCGGCGCTCAAGGCGAGCGTCGAGGAGAGCCTGGCCGGCCTCGATTTCGCGCCGCAGGCGATCCTCGCCAGCTTCCACTCGATGCCGGAGCGGACGCTGCGGCGCGGCGATCCCTATCACAGCCATTGCCTGAAGACCGCGCGCCTCCTTGGCGACGCGCTCGGGCGGGAGCTGATCGTCGCCTTCCAGTCGCGCTTCGGGCGGGCGAAATGGCTGGAGCCGGCGACCGAGGCGACGCTGGCGGCGATGCCGGCGCGCGGCGTCACCAGGGTGGCGGTGGTCGCGCCCGGCTTCGCCGCCGACTGCCTGGAGACGCTGGAGGAGATCGCGATACGCGGGCGCGCCGCCTTCCTCGCCGCCGGCGGCACGGATTTCGCCTGTCTCCCCTGCCTCAACGACAGCCCGGCCGGGATCGGAATGCTGCGCGGCATCATCGGCCGCGAGCTTGAAGGATGGGTTGCCGCGCCATAAGGCGGGGGGCGCATAAGAACAGGCAGGAGAGAGGATGATGGCACGCGTTGCAGTCGTAACCGGCGGGACCCGCGGCATCGGCGAGGCGATCAGCATTGCGTTGCGCGACGCGGGCGTCACCGTCGCCGCCAATTATGCCGGCAATGACGAGAAGGCCCGCGACTTCACCGACCGCACCGGCATCAAGGCCTATAAATGGGACGTCAGCGACTATGACGCCTGCCTCGCCGGCGTGGCCGGGGTCGAGGGCGAATTGGGTCCGGTCGACATCCTCGTCAACAATGCCGGCATCACCCGCGACGGCACGATGAAAAGGATGACGCGCCAGGCCTGGGACGAGGTGCTCGACGTCAATCTCGGCGGCTGCTTCAACATGGCCAAGGCCGTGTTCGAGGGAATGCAGGCGCGCAAGTTCGGCCGCATCGTCAATATCGGCTCGATCAACGGCCAGGCCGGCCAGTACGGCCAGGTCAATTACGCCGCCGCCAAGTCGGGCATCCACGGCTTCACCAAGGCGCTGGCGCAGGAAGGCGCCCGCGCCGGCGTGACGGTCAACGCGATCGCGCCCGGCTACATCGACACCGAGATGGTCGCAGCGGTGCCGCCCGAGGTGCTCGAGAAGATCGTCGCGCGCATCCCGGTCGGCCGGCTCGGCAAGGCCGAGGAGATCGCCCGCGGCGTCCTCTTCCTGTGCGGCGAGGACGGCGGCTTCATCACCGGGAGCACGCTCTCGATCAACGGCGGCCAGCATATGTATTGATGGGATGGGACAGTCACTTTCAGAACCGCCGTGCGCAAGCCGGCACCGCCGCGGGTGAAAGTGACTGTCCCTTCCGGTCCGGTGAAGCGCTCGATGATGATCGCGGGGCACGCGACCTCGATCAGCCTCGAGCCGGTCTTCTGGGAGGCTTTGCGCGAGGCGGCGGAAACCGAGGCGCTGCCGCTCAACGCTCTCGTCGCCCGGATCGACGCCGAGCGGGTCGAGGCGCCGGGTCCACCCAATCTCGCCAGCGCGATCCGCGTCTGGCTGTTCGAACGGATGAGGCACTGATGAGCATCGAACTGAACCACACCATCGTCTGGTGCAGCGACAAGGCGCGTTCCGCCGCCTTCCTGACGGACATGCTCGGCCTGCCGCCGGCCAGGCCCTTCTTCCACTTCCTCGTCGTCGACCTCGACAATCGGGTCTCGCTCGATTTCTACCAAAAGGAGGGCGAGGTCGCGGTCCAGCACTACGCCTTCCTGGTCGGCGAGGATCAGTTCGACGCGGCGTTCGGGCGCATCCGGGCGCGGAGCCTCGCTTACTGGGCCGATCCGGCAAGAACGAAGCCCGACGAGATCAACCGCCACGACGGCGGCCGCGGCGTCTATTTCGAGGATCCCGACGGGCATCTGCTCGAGATCATCACGCGCGCCTATGGGAGCGAGGCCTGACGAATCAGCGTGCGAGCAGCACCCGCGCTTGCGTGGCGATCTGGGCGAGCATTGGGGCGGTGGTGACCGGGGCGGCGCGGGCGCGCTCGATCAGGCGGCGGAACTGGTCGAGGCGGGGGCCCTGCGCCTCGACGAACTTGTCGACGGCCTCGACCGGATCGGCGGTGGCGCGCTTGCGCTGCAGGAAGTCGAGGCGGAGCTGCTCGAAATCGCGGGCGAGGCCGGCGGTCAGCAGCCGCTCCCACTGGTCGCGCGCGGCGAAGCGGTTGGCGGCGCCCTGCGCCCAGTCGAGCCCCAGGGCCTCGCCGAGCTTGGTATAGGCCTGGGTCAGCGCGACCTCGTCGACGCCGAGCTTCTTGCCCAAGGCGGCGATGCCGACGCCGCCGTTCAGCTCGAACAACCGGACGATGCGGTCGGCGATCTCGCTAGGCGCGCCGAGCTCGGTCAGCCGCTGGCGGCGCGAGGCGGCCTCGTTGGCCACCTCCTGGCGGAGCAGCCCCTCGACCGCCGCGCTCAGCTTGGCGATTCCGGGCGCCAGCGTCTCGACCATCTCGGCGATCTTGATCGTCGCGGCGGTGTTGCGGAGGATGTCGGCGATGTGCAGCTGGAGGGCGCGCGACGCCTGGTCGAACAATTCGAGCCGGAGCTGCTCGGGGATCGCCGCAACCTCCAGCGCGCGCCACAAATCGCCCATGCCGAACAGCCGCTCGGCGGCGACGAACGCGGCCGCCGCCTGGCCGAACGAGGCGCCTTCCTCCTCGGTCAACGAGAAGGGGGCGGTGATGCCGAGGCGGTTGACGAAGCGGTTGGCGATCTTGGTTGCGATGATCTCCTTGCGCAGGCGATGGGCAAGAATGGCGTCGCCGTACCGGTCCTGCATCTTCTTCGGGAAGGCGTCGCACAATTCGTTGGTGAGGGTCGGGTCGTCGGTCAGCTTGCCGGATTCGATCGCCGCCTGCAGCGCCATCTTCGAGGTGGAGAGCAGGATCGCCAGCTCGGGGCGGGTGAGGCCGCGATTCTCCTGGCCGCGCCGCATCAGTTCCTCATTGCCCTCGATCCCCTCGACGGCGCGGTTGAGGCGGCCGCCTTCCTCGAGGATCTCGATGGCGCGGACGAGGGGCGGCAGCGCCGCCGCACCGCCGCGCTCGGCGATCGACAAGGCAAGGGTCTGCAGGCGGTTGTCCTCGAGCACGATCTCGGCGACCTCGTCGGTCATCTCGACGAGCAAGGCGTTGCGCTCCTCCTCGCTCAGCCGCCCCTCGGCCATCTCGCGGTTGAGCGGGATCTTGATGTTGACCTCATTGTCCGAGCAGTCGACGCCGGCCGAATTGTCGATGAAGTCGGTGTTGATGCGGCCGCCGACGCGGGCGAACTCGATGCGGCCGGCCTGGGTGACGGCGAGGTTGGCGCCCTCGCCGATCGCCTTGACCTTCAATTCGGCGCCGTTGACCCGGATCGTGTCGTTGCCGGGGTCGCCGACCTCCGCATTGCTCTCCGATTTCGCCTTGATGTAGGTGCCGATGCCGCCGAACCAGAGCAGGTCGACGGGCGCCTTGAGGATGAAGTTGATCAGGGCCGCCGGCCCGATCTCCTCCTCCCCGATGCCGAGCAAAGCGCGGATCTCGTCGGAGAGCGGGATCGATTTCTGGCTGCGGGGGAAGACGCCGCCGCCCTTCGAGATGAGCGACTTGTCGTAATCGTCCCAGCTCGAGCGGGGCAGGCCGAACAGGCGCCGGCGCTCCTTCCAGCTTCGTGCCGGATCGGGATCGGGGTCGATGAAGATATGACGGTGGTCGAAGGCGGCGACCAGCCGGATCGCCTTCGACAGCAGCATGCCGTTGCCGAACACGTCGCCCGACATGTCGCCGCAGCCGGTCACCCGGATCGGCTGGGTCTGCACGTCGATGCCGATCTCGAGGAAGTGGCGCTGCACCGAGATCCAGGCGCCGCGCGCGGTGATCCCCATCGCCTTATGGTCGTAGCCGTTGCTGCCGCCCGAGGCGAAGGCGTCGCCAAGCCAGAAGTTGCGGGAGATGGCGATGGCGTTGGCGATGTCGGAGAAGGTCGCCGTGCCCTTGTCGGCGGCGACGACGAAATAGGGGTCGTCCTCGTCGCGGACGGCGACGCCCTCGGGATGGACGATCTTGCCCCCGACGATATTGTCGGTGACCGACAGCAGCGCGCGGATGAAGATGCGATAGGCCTCGGTCCCTTCCGCCAGCCAGGCGTCGCGGTCGGACATCGGCGGCAGCTGCTTGGGATAGAAGCCGCCCTTGGCGCCGGTCGGGACGATGACCGCGTTCTTGACCACCTGCGCCTTCATCAGGCCGAGTATCTCGGTGCGGAAGTCGTCGCGCCGGTCCGACCATCTCAGACCCCCGCGCGCGACCGGGCCGCCGCGCAGGTGGATGCCCTCGACCCGCGGCGAATAGACCCAGATCTCGCGCCACGGCACCGGCGCCGGCAGGCCCGGCACCTTGGCGCTGTCGAGCTTGAAGGCGATCGCCTCGCGCGCCGAGGAAGCGAAGGCGTTGGTCCTGAGGGTCGCCGCGACGACGCCGCGGGTGAGGCGGAGGATGCGGTCCTCGTCGATCGCCGCGACGCCTTCGAGGCCTTCGTCGATCGCCGCTTCGGCCGCCGCGACCGCCTCGGCCCGGCCGCCCTCGTGCCTGGGATCGTGCAGCGCCTCGAACAGCGCGATCAGGCCGCGGGTGACGGCGGGCGCGCGGCGCAGCGCCTCGACGACGGTGATCAGGCTGTAGGAGAGGCCGCCCTGGCGAAGGTAGCGGAACCAGGCGCGGAACAGGACGACGTCGACCGGCTTCAGCGCCGCGGCGACCAGCAATTGGTTGAACGCGTCATTCTCCGCTTTGCCTTCGAGCACCTGGGCGATCGCCCGTTCGACCGTCTTTGCCCGATTGAGCACGTCGGCGGCATCGCCGGCGCGCACCTCCAGCACGAATTCGTGGATATAGCCCAGCCGTCCCTCGTCGAGCGGGGAGGGGAATTCCTCGAGCACGCGGAAGCCGAAATTCTCGAACACCGGCACCGCTTCGGAGAGCGGGATGAGGCCGGCGAGGCGATAGGTCTTGAGGCGCAGGCGCATCGGGCCGTCGCCCTCGTCCCGGTAGAGCCGCGCGTCGCGGGCATTGGCGCCGTCCAGCTCGCAGATCCGGAGGATGTCCTGCGCGGCCTCGTGCGATCCGGTGGAGAGACGGTAGGTCTCCGGAAAATCGTCGACATAGGACAGGGACAGGCGGGTGGCGCGCTGCGGCCCGACCAGCTCGCCCAGCGCCTCCTCGACCGCGGGTTCCCAGCCCCGCACCATCTCGTCGAGACGCCGGTCGAGCTCGGCGACGTCGGGGTTCGGCGTCTCGGGCCCGACATAAAGCGTGTAGCGGATGAGGGCGAGGTCGCCGTCGCCGAGCTCGACCGACCAATTGGAGATGCGGCCGTGGGAGGCTTGCTCGATCATCGTCCCGATCGACAGCCGCCGGCGGGTGGTAAGCTCGTCGCGCGGCAGCCAGACGAACGCGAACATGTTGCCCTTGAGGATCGAGCGGACGAGGACGAGGGATGGGCGCGGCCGGTCGGCGAGCGACATCGCCATGTTCACCAGCTCGTGCACCGATTCCCGGCTGAGGCTGATCAGGAGGTCGTGCGGCAAAGCGGTGACGGCGTGGCGCAGCGCCTTGCCGCTATGGCCGGCGGGATCGAAGCCGAACTCCTCCTCGAGCTGCTTCAGCCGGCGGCGGAGCAGCGGCACCTCCTCGACGGGCGCGCTGAGCGCCTCGCTGGTCCACAGGCCGGCATGAACGCCGATGGCGGTCACCTTGCCGTCCGCGCGGATCGGCACGACGACGAGGTCGAGCGGCACGCGCCGGTGGACCGTCGCCCGGCGCTCCGCCTTGGCAAGCAGCGGCACCGCGCCGCCCTGCTCGAAATAGCGCATCGCACCGAGCGCGCCGCCGGGGTCGGTCGGGTCGCCGGGCAGCCGGAACAGGCCGAGCGTGTCGGTCGGCGGGCCGTCGGGGTGCTCGACCTCATAGGCGAGCAGGGTCATCGCGCCGTCGGCGAACCAGCGCAGCAAGGCGGCGCCTTCCTCGTCCCCGGCCGTCTCGGCATCCGCGCGCATCCGCGCCTGCATCGCCCGCCAGTCGGTGACCGCGGCGCGCACGTCGGCGAGCACGCGGTAAAGGTCGGCGACGACGTCGCGGCGGCCGCGCGCGTCGTCGCGGTCGACCTCGAGATACATGATCGATTCCCGCCGCTCCTTCTCGTCGCACAGCGGCTCGACCTCGAGGAGGCAGCCTTCCTCGTCGCGCCGCACGCAGACGACGGGGTGGAGCAGGCGGTGGACGGTGAGGCCGCGGGCGGCGAGCGTGTTGGCGACGCTGTCCACCAGGAAGGGCATGTCGTCGTTGACGATGCCGATCCGCATCCGCCGCCGGCCGAGCGCGGCGCCGAGCGATTCGAGCCGGACGAGGGCAGCGCCGGGAGGGCGGCGGGCGGCGCAGGCGGCGATGAAGGCGGCGGCGGCGCGCCGGTCCTCCTCGGCGAAGTCGGCGAGCTCGCCGGGCAAGGCGCCGTCGACCAAAGCGAAAGCCAGCGCGTCGAGGATTTGCGGGTCGGCGGCGGGGGCGTCCGCGACCGTGTCGCCGCCGCCGCTTCCCGCGAAGGCGGCGTTGGTTCCCGCGACGGTGTCGGCGTTCATAAACGGCTCCCGGGGGGACGGCGAAGCATCGCGGCGCCCTATGCCCCCGCCGGCTCGGAGGGGCAAGGTGGTTCTGGACGCTCTTCACCGGAAGCGCGGTGCAGGCCCCGCGCTAGCGGAACAACCTAGCGGAACAGCCCCGTGCCGGGCTTCTTCTTCTCCGGCATGATCTTGGGCGGCGGCCTGAGCGCCGCGCGGGCGGCTGCTTCGGCGCCGTGGCTGGCGAGCTTGAGATAGACGCCGTGCGCCCGCTTCAGCCGGTTGCGCTCGCCCTCGCTGGTCGCCTCGCCGAGCTGGACGAGGGCGTCCGCCGCCTTGGCCCGATAGTCTTCGGCCGTGCTCATATTTTCCGTCCTTTTAATGATTTGGATCAATGCGTGGGCGCTTTATCGCCGCGCGGCAACCCTAAACGGTCCGGCGCTGGAAACTTCTTCCGCCCGCTCGTCCCGGGCCCGCTCGCCCCGCCGCCGCGCCGGGCGGCGGACCCTCCGCCCGCCGCGTTCGTTACGCTCGCCGACAGGGGATGTCGTAAAGGAGTAGAGTGATGAAGATCGCCGCACTGGCCCTCGCGGCCGCATTCGCCTTGGGCTCGCTCGGCGCGGTCCCCGCCGCCGCCCAGCCCGACCGCCATCACGACACCCGGATGCAGAGCGACAATGGCCGCCACGACGGCTGGCGCCGCGACGATGCGCGCCGCGACAATGGCCGCCACTACGGCTGGCGCAACCACCGCCGACACCGCGTCTGCCACTATGTCTGGCGCCACCACCACCGCGAGCGAATCTGCCGCTGGGTCCGGCGCTGAGCTGAAACCCCCTTCTCGCGCGTGCGGGGGAGGATGAGGGTCTTCTTCGCCTCTCCCGCCGGCGCGGGAGAGGGCCTTTCATTGCCGGCAGCCTTGCGCCAGCGCCGCGAGCCGCGCTTCGATCGCCTGCTGGCGCTCGATCAAAGCCGGCACGTCCGGCGCGGGCGGCGGCGGCGTGCGCGCCTTGCCTTTGCCCTGCCTTCCCGACGCGCCGATGCCGGCGCTGGCGAGGGCGCCGATGCCGAACGGCAGGAGGATGGCGGCGGCGGTGCCGGCGGCGGCGCGGCCGACGTCGCCGGCGCTGACGCGTGGCCGCTGACGATGCCGGTCGCGGCCGAGCGCGATGTCGGCGATCGCGCCCTTGACCGCCACGTGCTCCGCCTCGAGCCTGGTCCGCTCCGCCGCGCAGCCGGGCGCCGCCGCGGCGGGCGCGGCAACCGGCGCCGCCTCCTGCGCCGATGCGGGCGCCGCCAGCAAGGCCGCCGCCGCGACAAGCCAAGCCATTATCTTCAGCCTCTCTCTCCCCGCTTCGGTCCGGGGCCAGCCTATCATTTCGGCGCGGGGCTTGTAATGTAGGATTTGTTCTGCTTTCGTTCTAAAGCCATGGCGACTCGCGCCCCCATTCCCGTCATTTGCGACCGCTGCCGCGCGGAAGGCGTCGCGGGCGAAGGAGATTTTGCCGACCTCGGCGGCCTGCTCGACTTCGAGCCGGTGCCGCGCAAGCAGCAGCGCGTCGACGGCTGGACGCCCGAGCGCCAGCGCGCCTTCATCGCCGCTTTGGCCTACACCGGCTCGCCGCGCCGCGCCGCCGCCGCGGTCGGCAAGTCGCAATGGGGCGCCGACCGGCTGCGCGAGGCCGAGGGCGCGGAGAGCTTCGCCGCCGCCTGGGACTCGGCGATGGCGATCGCCGGCGAGACCGGCGCCCGCCGCCTCGCCGCGGGCGTCGGCGCCGTCGCCGGCGAGGCGGCCGCCTGGACGCCGCCGCGCGCGCCCTGGAGCGGCGCCGCGTCGCGCCGGGGACCGCCGCCGGAGCCGGATGAAGCCGAGCTGACCCGGAAGCAGGAGCGGAAGACGCTCGCGGCCCTCGACGGCGTGTTCAGCCATTATCTGAAGCGTCTGGAGATGGAGCGCGCGGCCCGCCTCGCCGGCAAGGTGGTCGAGGCCGATTTTTACGTCCGCCAGATCACCTTCCTCGAGGTGATGATCGACCTCGCCGGCGACGGCGACGGCTGGCAGGTGCTGCGCGATCTGCGCCTGGACGTCCCGCCCTTCGGCCGGAGGCTTCCGGTCGAGGTCGCCGAGACGCCGATGTCGAGGCTGCTCGACGAGGCGCGCCGCGAGCAATGGGCCGAGGCCGGCGAGCCGGAGCGCCCGCCGCTGCCGCCGCCGGAGCAATTGGCCGACTGCGGCCGCTTCAGCACGGGCGCCCACGAATCCTTCCGCGGCGGCCCGGACATCAAGGAGCGGATGCGCGCCAAGGACGCCGAATATCGCGCCGCCGCCAAGGCGCAGGTCGAATGGGAGGAAAAGGCGCGCCGCGAGGCGGCAGAGTGGCGGGCGCGGGTCGAGGACGAGAAGGAAAATCCTCCCCCGGCACCCATCTAGTGACAGATACGTAGCTGCGGCGTGAATCGCCGCCGTGCTTAGGCGAAGAGCCGGGCTAGGCCGGCCCCTCCCTCTCCGCTCATCCTGAGCCTGTCGAAGGACCCCTCGCCAGCCGCCGCGCATCCCGCCGGATCGCGGCGATACACGCTTCCCCGCCGGTCAGCGTCCCGATGTCGTGGTCGAGCGCGAGATCGATCTTGTCGGCCAGAGCGGCAACGTCCGGCGCCGGCGCCACGAGCAGCCGAACGAGCGCATCGTACATCGCGTCGCCGCGCTCGTCATATCCGCCCTGCAGCGCCTCCTGCTCCTCGTATGGCCGCCCGCTGCAACGAGCCTCGAACGACCGCACCTCCGCCGCCGCCGCCTCGAACGCCGCCAGGGCGCGGCTCTAGGCCCCCTCCTCGTCATTGCGAGCGGAGCGAAGCAATCCAGAACTGAATCTGACGCCGCACTGGATTGCTTCGTCGCCAGGCTCCTCGCAATGACGAACGAGGCCGCCACCGCCGACCAACGGCAGCGCAACAGCGGCGCCTAGCACGGCGCGCCGCGAGGGATTATGCTCGGCCATGATGTTTGGTGGTACCAGATAAGAAGGGACAGTGCAATAGCCGGTACCGAAAAAAGAACAAGGGGCCGTCCGAGGACGGGTATTGGCCCTAATATTGGCCTGCGCCTCTATCCGGAGCTGGACGCGGCGCTGGACGTCTGGATCGCGAAGCAGCCGGACCCGAAGCCGTCGCGGCCCGAGGCGATTAGAAGGGTATTGCGGGCTACCCTCGGAGACTAGCTGCCCATTACTATTAATTTTCTTGATTTGTTCCGCATCCTCAACTATGCTCCCAAGCCTGCGAAAGGAACGGCTATGGAACTGGCGCCCTTTGGGCGCGACTGCAAGATTGAGGCTGTTGGAAAACAGCGGAACGGCATGCCGCGCTTCTGGTGTAAGAGACATCAAGCTTCTGCGACTGGCAAATACGGACGACGATTGGAGCGCTGCGAGGGTGCTTACCTTTCCGATCAAGATGCCGAAGAGCTTGACCCGGCCGCGTATCCTGGCGGGATAGGCCTATGGGGAGCAGTGAAGCCTGTCTATGACACTTCCGCTGTGCCGGTTGAGGAGGGCGTTCACGTACACGCCCGGCGGGAAGTGGATGGCAAAAAGGAGATTGACGGGACGTTTCGAGCGGTCGCGTTGAGGGTCACTCGCAACCTTCTGGAGGCTCCGAAAGCGTACATTTCGATGGAAACTGCCGTAGCATCGTACATCAGTAGGTTTCTGAAGCTCCCCATGATGAGCCTGTTTTGCACCTACTGCGGCGAGCCCCACCTCGATTCTGAGTGGTTTGCGGTCAAGCTCCATAAGCGGCACCTTTGCCATGCGTGCGGCAAGATATTTCCCGTAAACGAAAAGTGCATTTCGAACCCGCTTGCCGCGCTTCGCCACATGGTCGGTGACCGGGAGGAGGGGAGAACCATAGAGACCTCGAACAAGGTCTTAGAAATCCGCCAAGCAGATTTTCCTGCCGGTATGCAGATCTGGGCATCCAACCCGGCACTCCTTTGGACTGCTCCAAAACCTGAGGAGGCGGGCATCCACGTGCACGTCTATTCGGGCGAGGGCGACAAGCGACTTTTCGATGATACGTATGCTGAAGTCGTTATCGACGGCATCAAGCTCAACGACACCCACCTTCGATACTATATGGCACAACAGGCACTCCGCTACTTAGACGGGAAGGTGGTCTCCCTAAAGTGCGGCTGTGGGGAGAGCTACTTTGACGAGGGGGAAGATGCCTTTCGCCCGCATTCGACCCACAGGTGTAAGCGGTGCGGCACCGCCCTCAAAGCGGCCGGCCGACTCAAGAAAGTTGTGAGCAATCCGTTCGTGGAGACGGTTGCCGAATTGGCGGCAAGAGCGCCAAAGCTGCACTAGGGAGAAAGCGTGTGAGTGAGGGAGATAGCGTAAAGGGCTATATCTACATCACCGGGGACAAGGCGGACCCTGGGCTGTACAATAACTTGAACGACCCGTTGTTCGAAAACATTCCCACGTTGGGCGCCTGCATGCCAAATCTGAGAGAGTGGGTAAACGTTGGCGACTACCTGTTCGTGGTATCGGGCAAGGCCCCCGGTGTGCAGCAATATGTCATAGGAGGGATGCGCGTCGCCGAGAAAATTGATGCCCTGGCAGCGTATGGCAGGTTTCGCGCAAATCGCCTTCGCATAGGAGAGGATGGTCTCCTCAAGGGAAACGTGGTCGTCGGCGCCGACGGAAGGAAGCATCCGCTGGATAAGCACAAGCTCGAAAGGTTCGAAAATCGTATTCAGAATTTCATTGTAGGCACCGATGCCGTGGCATTGCAGACCGAGCGGGAGATAGCTCTCGGTCGCGAACAGTCGCTCCGTAAGCTGTCCGAAATATTCGAACGGCCAGGTAATCGACCGTTCGATATCTTGGGGAGGCAGCGAAGGGTGAATGAGAACCAGATAAATGGGCTAGTGGACTGGCTGCGCGGCATTAAAGCGTCAGTTGAGTAAAGTTTTGTGGTCACTGTAGCCGAGGCCCTGCGCGGTCTAAAGCTCAGCGCGAAAGACATTGCGGACAAGACCCAGCTCCCCCTAGCACGGGTTCAGTCTATCTTGGCGGGAGAGAGCGCGGCTTTATCGGAGCTGCGCGCGATTAGCTCTGGTCTTCGGCTACCATTACACACCTTGGCCAAAGGCCAGCGGTCGACTGACCCCGGCTCGAGATTTGAGGCGCTTTTCAGGGATGCCAGCAGATCTACGTCGACTTATGACGTTAGTGTCGAAAAGGTAGCGACGTTTGTTGAGGCGGCGCTGGAGATATTGCCTCCTCGTTCGACGCTGCCTCCGTGGCTCTCGGGCATGAAGCCTGGGCCGGTTACGTATGTTGAAGCGGACAGGCTCGCCAAACTTTGTCGCTACTCGCTCTACCCCCAGCGAGAGGACGAACCCGCAATCGACCTCCCTCAAGTTCTCGGAGAATTGGAGGGAGTTGTATTAACCCGCCTTCTTTTTTCTCGCTATGAAGGCGTCTCTCTTATTGCGGGAAATTACTGCTTCATCTTTGTGTCGCCGCGCTTTGAAGGTAGGATGCTTTTTACGCTCGGCCATGAGCTCGGCCATATTCTAGCTCACCACCGGAAAGGCCATACCGCACTTTTTGAGCGGCCCTCGGATATCGCGACGTTTGGTCACGGATCCCGCGGTGAGGCCTTTGTCGATGCCTTTTCGTCCTGCTTCCTCCTACCGGACGAGGGGGTTGGAAAAGCGCTTTACAGCTTTCGGCAATACTATGAAATCAGTTCGCCGGCGATAAGTGACTTTGAAATACTTCTACTTGCTAGATTCTACGGAGTAAGCTTTGACGTGGCTGCCCGGCGCTGCGAAGATTTAGAAATACTTCCGAGAGGCATGGGTTTTGCCCTTGGTGCGCAGCTTAAGAAGCAGTTTGGCTCCCCAGAAAAGCGAGCTTCAGAACTTGGAGTGCCGCCGCGAGTCCCGATCAAGATTCCACCTGTGTCCGGTGAGTTGGGTGAGGCGATATCTCGGCAAATTACTACGGGCAATATTTCGCTGGGATGGACCACGGATCGGTTGGGATTGTCCATCGGAGAGGTCCTCGCCGCAAATGCGCGAACCGAGATGTCGTGAGGTATGTGGTAGACTCGAGCTCGGTCATAAACCTCTTCAATGCGGGGGCGTTACACCTCGTCGGCAGGCTGACTCGATGTGAGCTATGGCTTCCCCCATTGGTTGTTGGCGAATGTGGGCCCACGTGCGCGACGACCGTGCTCGAAGTCCGGGATGCCGGCCAATTGCACTTTGTGAACGATGACGTGGTCGACGCCGATTTGTTCTTTCGGCTTCTGTCCGAGCATAGCTTGGGCGATGGAGAGACGGAGTGCCTCGCTCTTTCGATCGTCAGCGATTTCGACATTTGTTGCGATGATCGGAGGGCTCGCGAGGTCGCGATTGCCACTTTGGGACATGGTCGCGTCATTGGCACGCTGCGGCTGCTCAGATGGTGCGTTGAAGATCGATTGATTCCCTGCGACCAAGCGTTCCTTCTTTTTCGGGAAATGCGTCGCCAAGGCGGCTTTCTGCCCGAGACCCCACAAGCTTTTTTCTGCGCAGGTGACTAACAGTCTCTAGTCATTCCTCCCCCATCCGCAGCCCTGTCCTGAGCCTGTCGAAGGGGCCGCGATGAAGCCTCCGCTCCCGCGGCCGCTTGTGCCGCATAACGGCACAGCCTATCTTTCCCGCAGCCACAGGAGCCTTTCCATGACCGCTCGCGCACTGAAGCCGGGAAAAGAGAGCGCCCCTTCGGATTCGCTCGAAGAAGGAGGGCTCGACCGCATCCTGCCGCCGATCGACGAGAGCGACCCCGAATGGCAGGCTTATGTGCGGGAGAAGGTGAGGGAAGCGTTCGACGATCCTCGCCCGTCGATTCCGGCCGAGGAGGTCGCGCGGCGGCTGCGCGAGCGGCACGAGGCCCGCCTCAAGCGTGGAGCTTGACCTCGTCTATCTTCCGAGCGCCGAGGCCGACCTTGCCTCGATCTACGACTGGCTTGCCGGCGTCTCGAGTCCTGACCGCGCCTTCGGCTATGTCGGCCGCATCCAGGCCGCGTGCCGCAGCCTGACGGACTTTCCGCACCGCGGCTCGCCGCGTGACGAGCTGGAACCGGGCCTTCGCAGCATCCCCTTCGAGCGGAGGGCGGCCATCTACTATCGCGTTGCCGGCGAGACGGTGGAAATCGTCCGCATTCTCCACGCCGGTCGCGACTCCCATCGGGAATTCAGGGCAAGCTGAGTCTATTCTTCCCCCATCCGCAGCCCTGTCCTGAGCGAAGCCGAAGGGGCCGCGATGAAGGCCTCCTGCGATATGCTCGCTCCGCCGCTCCGCCTGCGCCAGCGCCCCGCGCCGATGGTCCGCTCGCGTCCCGCATCCGCTTATTCCCATCAGCGCGCCGGGGCGATACGCCCGCATCGGCCGGCGAGCCCATTCTCCAAAGCGGTCTTCCACGGTGCAGCCCTTGCCCGTAAGGGGAATTCCCTGGGAGTAGAGCACGTGAACGAGGACAGGGCCGCCGACTTTCTGGCGCAGGAATATTTGTTCCTGGAGAAGGCCGTCGAGGATTTCGACGCGCGGGCGCTCACCATCAAAGCGTGGAGCGTTACCTTCAGCGCGGCCGGCCTCGGGCTCGCCTATCAGCAGAACAACCCCGTCCTGCTGCTGATTGCCGCGGGAAGCGCGCTGGTGTTCTGGCTGATCGAGGCGGTGTGGAAATATCATCAACGCGCTTTCTATCCCCGTATCATCGTGATCGAGCAGTGGTTCGCCTCTCGCGCGTTCGATCGCGACTCCGCTCCGTTCCAGATCATGACCGGCTGGCGGTCAGAGTTTGACACTGGGACGATGTCGAAGGAGCAGGAGCGGCTCGGGGGTTCTGGAGCGCCGGTCGGTCGTTTCGCCGTACCGTTTTTCGCCGGCGTGATGCTGCCCCACGTCGTCGTCTTCGCGGTTGGCGTGGTCCTCTATTTTTGGGCGCCTCCGGGTGGCCCGGCCGCCAGGGCGGCGACGGTTGTCGCGACCTCACTCGCGAGATAGGGCGGCTTCACGGGCGGCCTCCTACTCCTCCCCCATCCGCAGCCCTGTCCTGAGCGAAGCCGAAGGGGCCGCGATGAACGCCTCTTGAGGGATGCTCACCGAGCCGTATTCCCGCTTCCGACCTCCCCGTCATGCTGAACTTGTTTCAGCATCCAGTCCTCCGCTTCCCGGGATCATGACCAGCTGGACCCTGAATCAAGTTCAGGGTGACGACAGCTCACTCCTCCCCCATCCGCAACGCTGCGATGAACGCCTCTTGGGGGATGGAGACCGAGCCGTACTCTCGCATCCGCTTCTTCCCCTCCTTCTGCTTCTCCAGAAGCTTCTTTTTCCTCGTGATGTCGCCGCCATAGCATTTGGCGGTGACGTCCTTGCGGAGGGCGGCGATCGTTTCCCTCGCGATGACCTTACCCCCAATGGCCGCCTGGAGCGGGATCTTGAACAGATGCCTCGGGATCAAATCCTTGAGGCGCTCGACCATGTGGCGGCCGCGGGCTTCGGCGGCGGCGCGGTGGACGATCATCGACAGCGCGTCGACCGGCTCGCCGTTGACCAGGATGTTCATCTTGACGAGGTCGCCCTCCCTGTGCCCGATCTGGTGATAATCGAAGCTGGCATAGCCGCGCGAGATCGACTTCAGGCGGTCGTAGAAATCGAACACCACTTCGTTGAGCGGCAGCTCGTAGGTCAGCTGCGCCCGCCCCGCCACGTAGGTCAAATTCTTCTGGATGCCGCGCCGGTCCTGGCAGAGCTTCAATATCGGCCCGAGATATTCGTCGGGCACGTAGATGGTCGCCTCGATCCACGGCTCCTCGATCGACTCGATCCGGTTCGGGTCGGGCATGTCGGCCGGGTTGTGCAGCTCCATGATGTTGGCCGCCTGTCCTGAACTCGTTTCAGGATCTCCCTTCGAGCGGGCGAGGTGGATATGGTAGACCACCGAGGGGGCGGTGGTGATCAGGTCGAGGTCATATTCGCGGGTCAGCCGCTCCTGGATGATCTCGAGGTGGAGCAGGCCCAGGAAGCCGCAGCGGAAGCCGAAGCCCAGAGCCGCCGAAGTCTCCATCTCGAAGCTGAAGCTGGCGTCGTTGAGGCGCAGCTTGGAGATCGAATCGCGCAATTTCTCGAAATCGGCCGCGTCGACCGGGAACAGGCCGCAGAACACCACCGGCTGGACCAATTTGAACCCGGGCAGGGCCTGTGCGGCGGGGCGGCGGGCGTCGGTGATGGTGTCGCCGACCCGCGTTTCCGTAATGTCCTTGATCTGGGCGGTGATGAAGCCGATCTCGCCCGCGCCGAGCTCGGGGAGCTGCTCGATCTTGGGGCGGAACGCGCCGACGCGGTCGACAAGGTGGGTGGTGCCGGCGGCCATGAACGCGACCTGCTGGCCTTTCCTGATCGCGCCGTCGATGACGCGCACCAGGATGACGACGCCGAGGTAAGGGTCGTACCAGCTGTCGACCAGCATCGCCTTCAAGGGCGCGGCCTTGTCGCCCTTGGGCGGCGGGATGCGCCTGACGATCGCCTCCAGCACTTCGTCGACGCCCGCGCCGGTCTTGGCGCTGGTCAGCACCGCCCCCGTCCCATCTTCGGCTCCCGCCGGAAGCCCGATTATGTCCTCGATCTCGCGCCTGACCTTGTCGACGTCGGCGGCGGGGAGGTCGATCTTGTTGATGACCGGGACGATCTCATGGTCGTGCTCGATCGACTGGTAGACGTTGGCCAATGTCTGCGCCTCGACCCCCTGCGCCGCGTCGACCACCAGCAAAGCCCCCTCGCACGCCGCCAGGCTGCGGCTGACCTCGTAGGCGAAGTCGACATGGCCGGGCGTGTCCATCAGGTTGAGGACGTAGGCCTCGCCGTCCTTCGCTTTGTAGTCGAGCCGCACCGTCTGCGCCTTGATCGTGATCCCGCGCTCCTGCTCCAGCTCCATATTGTCGAGCACCTGCGCCGTCATCTCCCGCGCGGTCAGCCCCCCGGTCGACTGGATCAGCCGGTCGGCCAGCGTCGATTTCCCGTGGTCGATGTGGGCGATTATGGAGAAATTGCGGATGCGGGAAAGTTCGGTCATTGAGGCGGCGCCCTAGCATCCGCCCGGCCGCCCGGGCAATCGCCGCCGGTCAGGCTGCCCCCGCTTCCCCCGCGAGCATGAGATCGACGGCGCTCGGCGCCAGCGGCGTGGTGGCGATTTCGGGGCAACGGCGGCAGGCGGCGGGCCCCTCCTGGCGCCACCAGCGGCAGGCGGGCCGGATCGCGCAGGCCGGAAGCGCTTCGTCGGCGGCGTCGAGATGGCGGATCATGCGGGCCGCGACCTGGCAGGCGCCGCTTTCGAAATGGCGGCACGCGGCGGCGGCGCAGGACACCGCGACGCGGTAGAGATTGGCCGGATGGAGCGGCGCGGCGAGCGCGAGCACCTCGGCATCGACCGGCTTCACCCGATCGAGATAGCCGACGCCGCCGCCCTCGCCGGCGCCGACGATGCCGAACACCATCGCGCCGGGCTGCTCCGCCGCTCCGCTCGGGCAGAGCGGAGGGTCGGAGGCGCGAGGCACCGGGCTAGAGCTTCTGGCCCGTGGACTGGCCAAGCTCGGGCACCTGGAGGTTGTAATTGCGCCTGATGACGATGCCGACGGTGATCTCGGGATGGGGGAACAGATTCGGGTTTGCGGCCAGCGCTCTCGTTGCCGCGGCCAGCGTCGCATCGGTGAAATCCTCGAAATTGATGTTTGATTTGGCCATGACCGGCTCCCCTTCAGGATCGCCGAAGCGGGCGCCGCCCGGCCAAATCGAGGGTCCGGTCGCCAGCCCGGAGAGTCAACGCCAACCGGCTCCGAAACGGTGCGAATGCGCGGCCCCAGGGAGCGGCCAATACCTGGATCAGCCGGTCGGCCAGGGATCGAGATGGGCGATGATGCCGAAATGCCCTCCACCCCGTCATTGCGAGGAGCGTAGCGACGAAGAAGTGAGCGGGCCGCCATGCCGCCGGCATGGCTGCGGACTGCTGGGGGCAGTCCAACACCCGCTCGCTTCCAGTCTGGCTCATCGGGTGTGCTGGATTGCTTCCCCCGGAACAAGTCCGGGGTCGCAATGACGAAGGGCGCGACGAAGCGCTGCGGCCGACTGGACCTAGAGGCCGGGGCGCTCGGGAAATTCGATCGGCTCGCGCGTCTGCCGGGCCGTCGCGGCACGCCAACCGGGGGCGGGGCGCCGGCCGCGCGGGCGCCGCTTGCAGCCGGCGATTGCCCGGCGGGCCGCGGCGTGGCACGGTTCGTCCATGGACAAGCTCCCACGCGCGTTCACGACCCTCGCCTGCGCAGCGCTTCTGCAGGCTTTTGCTCCGGGCCCGCCGCCGCTCCGGCAGCCGATCAGGGGCTGGGTGCTCGACTATGGCGACACGGCGTGCACCGCGATGCGGACCTACGGGAGCGCGGCGGCGCCGGTACTCCTGGCCTTCCGACCCTCGCCCAACGGCGGCGTCGTCCGGCTGGTCGTGTCGCGTCCGGGGAAGGCGCCGCCGGCCTATCATTTTCCTCTCACCACCAACATCTCCGCCGACAGCGCCAGGGCGACGGGGCTGCGCTTCCCCTCCGCCGACCGGAAGAACGACATCGTCTGGATCAACTTCGCGCGCCCGGACCTCGAAGCGCTGCGCGGCGCCGGCGAGATCGCGATCCGGGGCGGCGCCGCGATCGACCAACGCTTCGCCCTCCCCGGCATCGCCGCCGTGCTCGATGCCCTCGACATATGCAATGCGGACCTCCGCAAATATTGGAACGTCGGCGACGCGGGCGTCCAATTGTCGGCGCCGGCGAGGTCGCTGAGGCCGCTGGCCGCTTATTTCTCCTCCGACGATTATCCGGCGCAGGCCATCTCCGAGGAGGCGACCGGGACCAGCCGGATCGTGGTCATGGTGGACGAGACGGGCGCGGTCAAGGACTGCCTGGTCGAGGAGACCAGCGGCATCGCCTCCCTCGACGCGATGGCCTGCATCGCGCTGCGCCAGCGCGCCAGGTTCAAGCCCGCGCTCGACGCCGCCGGCAAGCCGGTGCGCAGCGTCCTCACCGGCCGGGTGACTTGGCGCATGCCTTAGGGTGGGGACAGTTACTTTTTGGGCACAAAGTAACTGTCCCCATTCAATCGACCCGGCCGGAATGAGAAGCGGGCGGATACGCGACGATCGCTGCCGGATCTCCGCCGCGTAGCCTTGGCTCAGCCTGGAGGGCCGGGCCCGCTTGGGCCGGGTGACGGACCGGCAGCGGCGGCCGGCTTGCGGCGGAGCAGCACGTCGCGCAGCCTGCCGCCCTCCTCGAGCGTCTCGCGGATCGACTTCATCGCGTCGCGCAGCTTGTTGAAGCTCGCGGTGATGACGACCAGCACGGCGGAGAGGAAGCCGAGTGGGCCTTTCAGAAGGTCCACTATCCAGTCCCACCATCCCTTCTCTTGGGACGGCGCGCCGCCATCCGTCGGCGGCGCGGCCGAAGCAGCCGTCGCGGCCGCGGGCGGGAGCGGGGATGCGGCGCCGAGACCGCGCTCGGCACCCGCCTCCGCCAACGGCCCGGACGGCGCCGCCGCCGCGCCCTGTGCCGCGCAGCCGCCGCTCCGGTCGAGCGCGCCGGGGCACGATTCGAGCGCCTCGACATAGGCGTCCGAGGCCGCGCCGATCGCCTGCAGAGCGGGGTGGTCGGCAGCGAAGCCGAGCGTCGGATTGGCGGCGAGCAGGCGGCGGCAGCCGGCGGCGCCGGGCTGATGGTTGGCCAAGCAATAGCGGTGCAGCCGCCGCCGGCCCTGGCCGGACAGCGATCCGTCGCGGGTCAGCCAGTAGGACGTCTGCGCCTCCGGCCGCACCTCGTGGTCGGGCAGCGAGGTTTGCGTGAAGACCTCCGGCAGCTGTTGCTGCACGGGCGGAACATAAGACGGCGGCTCGGGCGGAACATAAGGCGGCGGCTCGACGACCGGCGGCTCGGCATAGGCCGGCGGCGGGGTTTGCGCGCAGGCGCCGAGGGCCGCGGCGGCGCCCAGCATCGTCCATGCGCCCCATTTCATGCGCGGCGTCTCCCCGCGGGCGATGCGGCCGACCTGGTGCCCGATCGATTTCCCCCGCGCCGGCGAGACTAGCCGATTCGCGCGACAACCGCCATCAACGGCCCGGCCGCGATTACGCCATTATGGACGAATGGCGGGGACAGTTGGGTGACAGTGACCTGACTGTCACCTTTTACCGGCGTTCAGGCGTAGCGCCCCGTCGCGCAGGGGCTGGTCGCCCCTTTGCCGTCGGGGCCCCAGCGGCGGAAGCCGTTGGAATCGACGTGGAAGCGGAGGCCGGTGTAGAAGCCGAGGCCGGTCTTGTACGTCCGGCCGTCGCGGGCGTGGGCGGCGCAGATATCGCGGATCATCCCGCCGCGCGTCACGCTGGCGGCGACGGGGGTGAGGTCGATCGCGAAGAACAGGCGGTGGGCGCTTTGCGGCGCGCCGTGCGAGCAGCGGTTCAATGCCTCGTCGCGGAAGCCCGAGACCGCCTCGACCTCGCCGAGCGCGGGCCGCACTTCGTCGCGGACGAAGGCGAGGGTGGTGACGATATTGTCCCATTTGTCGGACGGGGCGACCTCGAACCGGTCGGCGCCGCATTCCCGCCACGAGGAGGAGGTGCGCAGCATCTGCCAGATCGGAACGACGTCCTCGACCTTGCGCGCGGCGAGGTGCTCGCGGAAGGCGCGGACCTGCTCGACATGCTCGGGAGCGCGGGCGAGCCAGGCGTAATAATCGGCCTTGGACTGGCCCGGCGTCAGCACCGCGCGCGATGCGCCGGTCGCGTCCTGGGTCAGCTCGGCCGGGGCAAGGTCGGCCTGGTGGGCCGAGGCGGCGGCCGGCGTGAAGGCGAGCAATGCCGCAATCGCGGCGGCGGCGAATTTCAACATCCCTGTTCCTTTTCGTGGCGCGCGCCTCGCGGCCCGCGGCGCCGCCCGCCGCTGCAAGCGGATTCGGGCGATCGCTCATTTTCCGGTGGAGAGCCCCTCCGGCCAGCCCGGCGTCTACGCCTAGGCTATCTCTCTGTCTTTATAGGGTTTTCTACCTGAACGGGAGATGACTAACGCGTTTGAAGCAGCGGTTAGGGCGCCGGCCACACTTCGAGATCGAGGCCCGGCACGTCGGCGAAATCGGCACCGTTGAGGGTGATGAGCGTCAGCCGGTGGGCGAGCGCGGTCGCGGCGATCATCCGGTCGACGACCTTGCGCCGGGAAAAGCCGACCGCCTCGACAATATGACGGTAAGCGAGGGCGCATATCGTGTCGAATGGAAGGATGGGAAAGGCCGCCAGCATGACGTCGAGAGCAGCCCGGCGCTTGGCCGCGAGCTGCGGCTTCGCGCGCACGCCGCCTTCCAGCTCAATCTGGGAGACGATTGAAAGAGCGGGAATGCTGTCGAGCGCCGCCAGCCAGCGGTCTGCATCGCTGTCTGCGTCGCGCAATAGAATGGCGACGCTGGTGTCAAGCAGGCGCGGCACGGCTCAGAGGCCGGGACGTCTGGGAAATTCGATCGGCTCGCGCTTCTGGATCTCCCCGAGCCGTCCGATCGACCTCAGCGTCTTGACCAGTTCCATCAGCTTGCGCTTTTCCTCGGCCGGATCCTTGAGCCGGCGTACGGTGAGTACGTCGCCATTCTGCTCGATCAGCATCCGCTCGTCCGGGCCGATGGCGAGGCTCTTGGGCAGCCGCAAAGCAACGCTGTTCCCGCTCCTGAAAGTCTTGGTCTCATGCGCGCCCATCGCGGCCTCCAATGATTGACGCGTATATACGCGGCGCCGGGCGGGAGCAAGGTGAGGCACCCTATCGGGGGAGCCGGTGACAGGTACGTACCTGTCACCGGCCAGACGCCGCAGCCCTCAATTAGGCCGCACCAGATCGACCTGGCTCACGCCGAGCGCGTTCGCCAACTCGTAGAGCGTCACGATCGTCGGGTTTCGCTGCCCTTGCTCCAGCTTGCTCAGATATTGCTGGCTGAGGCCGCTCCTCTCGGCGAGCTGCTCCTGCGTCAGTCCCGCCTCCTTGCGGAGCCGGGCCGCATTCCGGCCGACGAGCTTGCGCATGTCCATGTTGAATTCGCCGGCCTCATCAGTGGGATGCCTCAACCTGGTATGCGAATTTATCCGTCTAGCCGCGCCATCTGCTTCGGCGGGTCCAACCCCAGCGCCCGGCAGATAAGGATGAACTCCGGCACGTCGAGCCGGCGCTGCCCCCGCTCATAGTTCGACACGAAGCTTTGCGTGTGGCCGAGGCGGTTGGCGAGTTCCGTCTGGGTGAGGTCGGCAGCTTCGCGAGCCTCGATGAGAAGCCGGCGCAGCTGTTGCGCCATGCGATCGCGCTCCTCCCATGGGCGTGCCATGACGGCAGCCGTAGGGAGCGCAAATCCTTATTCAAACTTCGCGTATTTCTGGAGATTCATCGTTTATCGAAATATCTAATAAGTGTATAGAGTGTTTTCGATGGCTGATGCTCCGACCCATGCTGGGCTTGTGGACCGTCTCCGCCACGAGGCCAGCCGGCTGACCGCCGAGTTGGACGAGGCGCGCCTGTACCGCGCCGCCGCCTATGTCGCGATGGCGGTCGATGCGATGGACCTGACCCTGCCCGGACCGGTGAACGACAACCGGCCGCGCACCGACGTGGAACTCGAGTTCGAGTTGGACGAGCACGGGCGCGTGTGGATGATCCGCGAAGGCGATTGCCATATCATCGGCCGCAAGGAAGCGGTTCGGGCGGAGATGTGGCGGTTCCTGCGCGTGCTGTTGCCGGGATCGGGATAGCGCGGGACAGTCACCTACCTGTCCCCTCAATCTGCAGCGCCTATCCTCTTCGCCGCCCCCTGCTCCGATGCCAAACGTGGACAGCCACGATCGCGGCCGTGATGAACACGGGCGACGCCATCATGAGCAGGCCGAGGCCGATATTGGCGCCGGAGCCGTCGGGGTGGCGCTGGTAGCTCACGCCTTCGAACACATAATAGCTCCAGAAGGCGAGGGTCAGCGCGAGGCCGGTGAGCCAGGGCGCCCTGCGCCGGACGCCGGCGAGGGCGAGGAGCAGGAACGGGGCGGCCACGAGCAGCACCTGGAAGAGGAGGACACCGCTTTCCTCTTCGAGGTCGAGCTGGCGGCCGGTCAGCAGGGAGAAGGCGAGGACGGCCCCGCCCACAATCAGCACGCTTATCGCGATGGCGAGGGCGCATCCCGCCGGGCTCGCATATGTCGGGGCCTGTGGCGGGTCATTCATGGCTGACCGTCAACCCGGAGGCTGGATCGGCAGCGGGGGCTGCGGCGGCTCGGCCGGCGGCACCTGCAACACCGGCATCGGCTCCGGCTTCGGCAGCGGCGGCGCTAGCGGGTCGCCGCCGCGCTCGAGCACCGCGCAGGGGGACTCGTCGCCCGCCGGTCCGGCGCTGCCCCAGCGGCGGAAGCCGCGCGTGTCGATGTGGAAGCGCAGGTAGGCGTAGAAGCCGAGGCCGACCTGGGCCGCCGGGCCGGCGCGGGCGTGGAGCGCGCAGAGGCGGCGCATCAGCTCGAGCCGCGCGATCGGCTGGAGGGGGACGAGGTCGAGCGCGAAATAATCCTTGTGCGCGCTGTTCTCCGAGCCGCCGGCGCAAGCGTTGAGCGCCGGGTTGCGATAGCCCGACACCGCCTCGACCGGGCCGATCGCCGGCCGGACATGGTCGCGGACGAACTTGAGGGTCTTGGCCATGCCCGGCCAGTGCTCGGGCGGCGGGATCTCGAACGGCGGGCCGGCGCATTGCCGCCACATGCTGGCGGTGCGGGTGATCTGCCAGGTCGGCAGGACGCCGCCGACGCCCGCCGCCTGCTGCCAGGCCTCGAACGACAGCACCGATCCGCGCACCCCGGGGCCGGTGGCGAGCCAGGCATCATATTCGGCCCGGCTCTGGCCTTCGGGCAGCTCCTGGGCGCGCGCGGGGGCAGCGAGCAGCAGCAGGGCGGCGGCGGCGAGGCGGCGCGACATGGCCTTGGCTTATAGCGCCGCTTCCCCGGCTTGCACCCCCGCAGCGGACAGGCTTTCGTTAACCAGCGGCTGAATCCGGGGCGAAAGCCGCTCGCGAAGGGCGCGGGGAAATGCGCCGGCCCAGCGATTGCGCGGCCGTTTATGCCCAAGGCGGCGTTAACCATCTCGTTTGAAGCAACATTAGCTCTGGCTCCGCCATAAGCGCGGACGCGGTGCACGATGCGCAACGAGGGAGCCATATGCAGGATAGAGCCGGAGCGAAGCAGGACATGCCGGAGCGCCGCCGCCCGAAGGGGCTGCTGGCGCGCCTGGTCCGCGACCAGAAGGGCAATACGCTGGCCATGGTCGGCGCGGCTTTGGTGCCGCTTGCCGCGATGATCGGGTCGGGCGTCGACATGAGCCGCGCCTACATGGCCAAGCACCGGCTGCAGGCGGCCTGCGACGCCGCGGCGCTGGCCGGGCGCCGGGCGATGGTCAACGACACGCTCACCGCCGCGCCGACCGACCCGGTGCGCGTCGAGGCCAAGAAATTCTTCGACTTCAACTTCCCCCAGGCCACCTACGGGACCTGGGCCTTCACGCCGACCGTCACCCGGCCCTCCAGCGGGATCATCCATGTCGCCGCCAGCACCCGCATCCCGACCGTGATCATGAAGCTGTTCAGCTTTACGACGCTGCCGCTCGACGTCTCCTGCGATGCCTCGCTCAATTTCGTCAACACCGACGTCATCCTCGTCCTCGACACGACCGGATCGATGCTCGACGACGTCAACGGCAGTCCCACATCGAACGACCCGGACCGGAAGATCACCGCGCTGAAGGACGCGGTGATGGCGCTCTACGACGCGCTGGCGCCGGTCCAGGCGCAGCTCGCCGCCAACAATATGAGGCTGCGCTACGGGGTCGTGCCCTATTCGAGCACCGTGAATGTCGGAGCGCTGATCCGCGCGGTCGATCCGGCCTATCTGGCCGACAATGTCGAATATCAGACACGTGTCGCCAACTACAACAACCCGACCTATATCGGCACTCCGGGCTCGCCCCAGCCGCCGGTCGAGGAAATCTTCAACGGCGGCGCCGGAATCACGCAGGCGAGGTGCGACCTTTACGGTCAAAATCAGTCCTTTTCGGGCTTCACGCCCACCGCCTCGACCGGCGGCGGCCCGCCGCCGGCCACGACCTGGGCAAGGGCCTTTTCGAACAACGAAGCCGCGGGCACCGACTGGGGCTGGTCCGGCGCCGCGGACACGAGCACGGGCGGGTCGGACAATAAAATGAGCTGCCGGCGCCGTTATGTGGAGACCGACACGACCTACATCACCGACTATACGTCGAGCGGTTGGTCCTACGAGCCGGAATCGGTCAACGTCAGCCAGTTCAAGATGGGTACTCCGGTGGCGATCGCGACCGCTAATAACGGCCGCACCGACGTCAGCGGCCTCTACGACCCGCTCGAGACGGCGGCGCTCGGCATCGGCACCAGCACCACCAACGTCACCTGGGCCGGCTGCATCGAGGAGCGCGACACGGTCAACACGATCAACGCCGCCTCGGGCTATGCCATCCCGTCGGGCGCCTATGACCTCAACATCAACCTGATCCCGACCGACGACGCGACGCGCTGGCGTCCGCGCTTTCCGCAAATCACCTATTACCGGACCTCCTATTTCAGCATGGGTTCGGCGACGACGACCAGCGGCCAGCTGGTCGACAGCGCCACGCCCAACGCCCTGCAATATAATGCCTGCCCGAGCCCCGCGCAGCGGCTGACGACATGGACCCGCGGCGACATGCAGAATTACGTCAACGGGCTCGTGGCCATCGGCTATACCTATCACGACATCGGCATGATCTGGGGCGCTCGGCTGGCCTCCAACGCCGGGATCTTCGCGGACAGCGTCGATACCTTCAACGGTATGCCGGTCACCCGCCACATCATCTTCATGACCGACGGCGACATGAACCCGACCACCCCGAGCTACAGCGCCTACGGCGTCGAGGGCATGCAGAAGCGCGTGCTGGGCACCGCCGCAACCTCCGAGCTAGAGGCCCGTCACAACCAGCGTTTCAAGATGGTCTGCAACGCGGCCAAGGGCATGAACATCTCGATCTGGGTGATCGCCTTCGGAACCGCGCTGACCCCGGAGGAAAGCGAATGCGCAAGCAACGCCAACCAGGCCTCGACCATCGCCAACCGGACGGCGCTGATCGCCAAGTTCACCGAGATCGGCAACAATATCGGCGCGCTGAGGCTGACCCAGTGACCACGTTCCGGCTCCTCCGCCGGCGGCTCGCCGCCGACGCGCGCGGCGCGACGATCGTCGAGTTCGCCTTCGTCGCGCCGATCCTGGTCCTGACCCTGTTCGGCCTCTTCGACCTCGGCTATAAATCCTATGTCAGCTCGGTCGTCCAGGGGGCGCTGCACGAGGCCGCCCGGCTGGCCACGGTCGGCAACAAGACGATCCCGGAGATCGACACCCACATCCAGAACCGGCTGAAGGCGTTCTCGAAGAACGCGACGATCACCATCACCGAGAAGAGCTACACCGATTTCGCCGGCGTCAAGATCCCGGAGAAGATCACCTCCGACACGGCTCCGGCCGGCCAGTATAATGTCGGCGACTGCTACGAGGACGCCAACGGCAATTCCCAATATGATACCGACCGCGGCAAGACCGGCATGGGCAATTCCGAGGACGTCGTGAATTACGAGATCACGATAACCTACCAGCGCCTGTTCCCGCTGACCAAGCTGATGGGCCTGCCCTCCACCGAGACGGTCAAGTCGTCCACGGTGCTGCGCAACCAGCCTTATGCCGCGCGCTCGACGACGACCAACGTGAGATGCACATGACCGCTCGCACCCGCGGCCCCTGGCGCATGCTGCGCGCGCTGCGCAGGGCGCAGAGCGGCATCGCGATGACCGAGTTCGCGCTGTCGCTGCCGATCCTGCTGACGCTCGGCCTGACCGGGCTCGAAGTGGCGTGGCTGACTTTGGCCCATCTGCGGGTGAGCAACATCGCGATGATGACCGCCGACAATGCCTCGCGCGTCCGCGATTCGATCGACGAGGGCGACGTTACGGAGCTGTTCCTCGGCGGAAGCCTTGCTGGCAGCGCCATGGACTTCGCCAATCACGGCCGAATCATCCTCTACAGCATCGAGCCCACTCCGACCGGCGGCAACCAGTGGATACGCTGGCAGCGCTGCACGGGGAGCAAGAGCACCGCCCCGAGCTACGGCAGGCCGAGGACCGCCGCCGGCGCGGCGATCACCAACGGCACCGAAATCTACAACAGCGACCGGACCACCCTCAATACCGCCACCCCGAGCAGCCCCGCCCACACGTCCGCGCAGGCGGCCGCCTATGGTCCGGCCGGCAACCAGATCGCCGCCCAGTCCGGCACGGCGGTCATGCTTGCCGAAGTGGTCTACGACTATCAGCCGCTGCTCGCCGGCAATTTGCTCGGCCCGATCGAGATCCGCCGGGTCAGCGCCTTCAACGTGCGCCAGCGCACCAACCAGTCGATCAACAACGCCGCCCACGTCACCCCCGCCAGCTGCGGCTGACTCTTTCCGTCGCCAAAAAAAGGGGGCCGAGGGGGCCCTCTTTTCCGTGGACGGCAGCCCGCTTCCTAGAACTGGACCGATACGCGCCCGTAGAGGAAGCGGCCGTTGAAGCCGAACGGCGAGAAACCCGAATAAGGCAGATAATATTGGTTGATCGGGTAGACCCCGCCGATCGCGGCCGGACGCGCGCCGAACGGCGAACGGTCGGGATAGACGTCGAAAATATTGTCCGCGCCGACCGCGAGCTCGATCCGGTCGAACGCCTTGTAGCGCAGCTCGAGGTCGGTGATCCATTTCGCGCCGAGCCTGATGTCGTCGGGGCCGAGCAGGGTCAGGCTGAGCGGATCGGCGAGCGGCGCGGTCGCGCCCGGCGCAATCACCTTGCCGTAGCGGGTGGTCCGGACGGTGAGGCCGAAATTGCCCAATTCGCCATCGGCGCTGAGCACGATCTTGTCGCGCGGCTGGCCGTCGGTGAAGCGGATGCCCTCGACGCGCCCGAACAAGACGATGCCGGGGATGGTCGCGAGCGGGCCGAGATTGTTCAGCCGCTTGTCGATCTTGGTCTTGTTGTAATTATAGGCCGCGGTCAGCGTCCAATTGCCCATTCCGCCGGTGCGCATCCGGTAGGTGGCGACGGCGTCGAGGCCGCGGGTGGTCGTATCGAGGCCGTTGACGAAGAAGCGAGCGGCGCCGACGCTCTGGAAGCCGTTGGCATCGAGCAGCGCCTTCACCGCCGCATTGACCGCCGCGGTGCCGGCGCCGGCGGCGCCGAGATTCTCGGTGAGGACGATGCGGTTGTCGATGTTGATCCGGTAAAGATCGACGGTGAAGGTCAGCCCCTGCAGCGGATTGGCGGTCGCGCCGAGGCTGATGTTGACCGATTTCTCCGGCTCCAGATCGCGCGAGCCGAGGGCGCGCGCCACCGGGCTGTTGACGGCGAGCGTGCTGATGTCGACCGGCAGGCCGTTGATGAAGTTGGTCGACGTCGTGGTGAAGAATTGCTGATGGAGCGACGGCGCGCGGAAGCCGTTGGAGATCGAGCCGCGCAGCGCAAAGCCCTGAACCAGCTCCCAGCGCGCCGCGAACTTGCCGTTCAGCGTGTTGCCGAAGTCGGAGAAATGCTCGAAGCGGCCTGCCAAGGTGGTGGTGAAGCCCTCGAACAGGTCGGTGTCGAGCTCGATATAGCCGGCGTAGCTGTGCCGGCTTGCGTCGGTCGCGCTGGCGGCCGGGATGCCGGGGAAGCCCTGCGCGCCGGCGGGCGCCGCGCGGCCCGGGAAGCTGCACACGCCCGTGCCCGCGTTGAAGACGCCGCCCTGGGTCGCGCAATTCGCCGCGGTTGTCGTGATCGAGGCGCGGAACAGCGGGCCGGTCGCGTAGGACTGGAGATCGCCGGGCCTGATCTTGAAATTCTCGTTTCGATATTCGGTGCCGAGCGCGACCGACAGGGGCTTGGCGAAGCCCACATCATATTGGCGCGAGAAATCGAGGTTGGCGACGAGCTGGCCGTAACGCAGGCCGCCGGCGTCGAAGGTCGACTGGCTGGCGGTGCCGAACGACGTGTTGAGAGTGTTCCTCACCGTATAATCGAAGCTGTTATGGCCGTAGCCCAGCGACAGATCGGCGTTCCAGCCGGCCAGCTCGCCGCGCAGCCCTGCTGTGCCTGCATAATCTTCGAGGTCGGTGTCGATATAGGGAAGGAAGCCGTCCGTCGTCAGCGGCACGAAATTGGCCGCGTTCGGAGTCGTTCCCGGAGCGATCGCCCCGAAGTCGCGGTTGGCCGCGGCGTTCTGGTTGCGGTAATTGGCGGCGCTGAGGCCGTTGCGCTTGCCGTAGGAAGCGAAGGTGTAGAACTCCAGGTCTCCGCCGAGCTGGGTGCCGGTGTTGAGGAAGACGTTCAAATCCTCGGTCTTGGCGTCGCCATATCTGAACTCGAGCCGGTTGAAGGTGAGCTCGCGCGCGTCGAACGCGGCGGTGGGCCGGTTGTAGTTCGGCCTGAGGTCGAAGCCGGCCCGGTTGGTCGGGTTGCGGTCGCGATATTCGACGGTGAAGTTGGCATAGCCGCCCGGGCCCATCGGTATGCCGAGATTGGCGCCGATGGTCCACATCTGGCCGTCGCGCGCGTGCCGCTCGCCGCTGGCGGTGGCGGCGAACACCCGATTGTCGGTGGGATCGAGGAAAGGCTGGCCGCCGCTGGTCTGCAGGCCGGTGATGTTGGCGACGTCGTTCAGCGTCGTCACATATTTGCCGTAGGTCGCCGTCGCGCGCCCGCCGTGGCTGGCGTTCTTGAGCTGGATGTTGATCACGCCGGCGATCGCGTCCGAGCCATATTGCGACGAGGCGCCGTCGCGCAGCACCTCGATGCGGCTGATCGCGAGGCCCGGGATCAGGTTGAGGTCCACCGCGGCGCTGCCGCGGCCGACGGTGCCGTTGATGTTGAGCAGGGAGGAGACGTGGCGGCGCTTGCCGTTGACCAGCACCAGGGTCTGGTCCGGCGACAGGCCGCGCAGGGTGGCCGGGCGCAGCGCGTCGGTGCCGTCGGCGATCGAGGGCTGGGGGAAGTTGAACGAGGGGACCAGCTCGTTGAGGATCTTGTTGGTCTCGGTCTGGCCCGAATTGGCGATCGCGTCGGCGCCGATCACGTCGACCGGAACCGGGCTGTCGGCGACGGTGCGGTCGTTGCGGCGGGTGCCGGTGACGATGATCGACTGTTCGGGGCTCGCGGTGGCGTCGGGCTGCCCCGCGGGCGGCGCTTCATCGGCGGGCGGCTGGGCGAAGGCGGGAGCGGCGACCAGCGCCAGCGAAGACAGAGTCGACAAAAGGACGGCGCGCGAAAGACGAGACATTCGGTTTCCCCCCGGGAAAGGTAGCAATAAGCGACGGAGCTTAGGGCATTTTCGCGGCCTGCAAAGCATAATCGTGTTGCGGCGCGGAAAAATGTGCCGCCAGCAGCCCCGTCGCGCGGGACCCTGTGCAAAAACATTGGTGGCGCGCCGGCGCAGGCGCTAGTCCTGCGCCTCATGACCAAACCGATCGCGATCGACCTTCCCCACAGCCTCGGAGCCGAGGAGGCGAAAAGGCGCCTTCAGAACGGCGTCGGCAGGCTCAAGGACCATATTCCCGGCGGCGCCGCCGAGGTCGAATCCCATTGGCAGGGCGATCGGATGAGCCTCGACGTCAGGGCGATGGGCCAGGAGGTGCGCGCCCAGCTGCAGGTCGAGGAGCGGCGGGTGCGGCTGGAAGTGCTGCTGCCGCCGATGCTGTCCTTCCTCGGCGCGCAGATCGAGGCGCTCGTCCGCCGCAAGGGGACGGAGCTGCTCGAGGACAAGAGCGGGAAGAAAGGCGGCGCCTAGCGCGCCCGGTGCCGCCGGGCGGCGCGCCGCGGCGGGCCCTCGCTGCGGCTCAGCGAGCCGATCATGCACCGCTCGTCGCCGACGATGAGAATGCTGAACCGGTCGAAGGTGCTGCTGCCGCGGTTGTCGACTCCGATCCGCCTCGCCCAGGGGAGGCCGAAGCAGGGGCCGTTCAGCTCGGCGCGGTACCAGTTGCGCCGGTAATCCTGGAGGTAGACGATCCTGTCGTCATCGGCGTGGAAGCTGCGTATGCCGTGAAAGTCGGCGAATGGAATGCGTACTTCCTGCGCGGCGGGCGCCGGCAACGGGTCGGAGCGCGCAGGCCTAGCGGCGGCCGGCGCGGCGAGAAGAGCGGCGGCCGCGGCGGCGAGGAGGAGTTGTGCCGTCACCCGGGCGGCCTTAATCGGAGCCGGCTGAACCAGGGCTGAGCGGGAGACGGGAATGCGGCATGTGGCGGTGATCGGGTCGGGCCCCGCCGGCTATTATACCGCCGAAGCGCTCCAGAAGCAGTTCGGCGAGGATGTCCAGGTCGACATCATCGACCGCCTTCCCGTCCCCTACGGCCTCATCCGCTTCGGCGTCGCGCCCGACCACCAGCCGATCAAGGCGGTCTACCGGCGCTACGAGAAGGTGGCGCTGAGCGGCAATGTCCGCTTCGTCGGCAACGTCACGATCGGCCGCGACGTCACCGTCGCCGAGCTGCTCGACCTGTACGATGCGGTGATCCTCGCCACCGGCGCGCCCGACGACCGCCCGCTCGACATTCCCGGCGGCGATCTGCCCGGCGTGGTCGGCTCGGCCGCGTTCGTCGGCTGGTATAACGGCCATCCCGAATTCGCCGACCTCGATCCGCCGCTCGACGCAAGCGGCGCGGCGGTGATCGGCAACGGCAATGTCGCGCTCGACGTCGCCCGCATCCTCGCCAAGACGCCGGCCGAGTTCGAGGCCTCCGACATCGTCGGCCGCGCGCTCGACGCGCTGGCCGGATCGAGCATCCGCTCGATCCACGTCCTCGGCCGGCGCGGGCCCCATCAGATTGCGATGACGCCCAAGGAGCTTGGGGAGCTCGGCCATCTCGAGGACGCCGTGCCCCGGGTCGACCTCGCCGATTTCCCGCCCGAAGGCGACGATGCCTTGCTCGAGCCCGGGATGCGCAAATCGGTGATGCACCTGCGCCGCTTCGCCGGGCTGGCGGCGGACAAGAGGAAGGTGATCGATTTCGATTTCTTCGCCATGCCGGTCGCGGTCGAGGGCGAGGGCAGGGTCGAGCGCCTGATCGTCGAGCGGACCCGGCTGACCGACGACCTGCGCTCGGTCGGGACGGGCGAGACCTATGCGGTCCCATGCGGCCTCGTCGTCAGCTGCATCGGCTACCGGACGCCGCCGATCGAGGGCGTCCCCTACGAGCATGGCCGCGGCCGCTTCGCCAATTCGGACGGAGTGATCGGCGGCGGTCTCTACGCCGTCGGCTGGGCGCGGCGCGGCCCGACCGGGACGATCGGCACCAACCGGCCCGACGGCTATGAAGTGGCGGAGAAGATCGCCGCCGACCTCGGCGGCGGCGGCGGCGCCAAGCCGGGCGGGGCCGGGCTCGACACTTTGCTTCACGCCCGCGGCATCGAGCCGGTCAGCTTCCGCGACTGGCAGCGGATCGAAGCCGCCGAAACCGCACGCGCCCGCACCGGCAGCCCCCGCGAGAAGTTCACCGCCATCGCCGAGATGCTGGGCGCGCTCGGGCGCTAGCGCCCGTCCGGTGCCGGCGGGTTGCGCTCCTTCCATACCCTCCCTATAGACCCGCCACCATGAGCGGGTGAGCAGTGTCCCCGGCACTGCTCAGCCATGTCCGGCGGACATGGCGGCCTGCTCATTTCCGCCGGCCTCGCGCCGGACACCGGTCGGGGAGTAGCTCAGCCTGGTAGAGCACTGTCTTCGGGAGGCAGGGGCCGGAGGTTCGAATCCTCTCTCCCCGACCAATTACCGCGCAGGTCGGTCAGGAACCGCCGCCCGGCCCCGCCCAAGGCGTTATCCTCGAGCGAGTTGAGCCTCAGCCACGGCGGGAGCGGCGCTCGCGGCGGGACAGGCTGCCTTGAAAATGGCGACGCTCATCTGCTCGGGCGTGAACGGTTTCGCGAGAACGTGGACATCGACCGGCCGGCGGGCAATCGATCCCGCGTCGGCATAGCCCGTCATCAGGATCGCCGGCATGCCGGGCCTGACTTGCCGTGCCTGATGAACCACCTCGGCGCCCGACAGGCGGGGCATGGCATAGTCGCTGATGATGATGTCGAAAGCATCCGGGTCCTGCTTCAGCAGGTTCAGCATCTCCGGGCCGTCGTCGGCTTCGGTGACGCTGTGACCGAGGTCTTCGAGCAGCGCCGCGGTGGTCATCCTGACGCCTTGATGGTCATCGACGAGAAGGACCTTCAGCGAAGCCCAGCCTTTCGGCTCGGCATGGCTTGTTTCCGGGGCTGTCTCCGGCAGCTGCCCCTGCTCCGCCTCGGGCGCGCGCGGCAGCCAGATTTCGACCCTTGTGCCTTCGCCCACATCGCTCCGGATACGGATCGCGCCGCCCGACTGCCTTGCGAAACCATAGACCATGCTGAGCCCCAGGCCGGTTCCCTTGCCCACCTCCTTGGTGGTGAAGAACGGCTCCATCACCTGCTCGATCATCTCCGGTGCGATGCCGCAGCCGGTGTCGGTTACCGCCAGCACCACATATTGGCCGGGCGGCGTGCCCATCTCGCTCCGGCCCGTCAGCTCCTTGTTTTCGCCGGTTACGGAGATATTCCCGCCGTCGGGCATGGCGTCGCGCGCGTTGATGATAAGATTCATCAGCGCCAGCTCGAGCTGGGCTTCGTCGGCAAAGGCACACCACAGGCTCCGGTCCGTCTGCCAATCGAGCTCGACAAGCCCGCCCAGCGTCGGGGCGAGAAGGTCGCTGACCGTCGCGGAGAGCGAGCTGATTTCGATTCGTGCCGGCTCCAGCTTCTGCCGGCGGGCGAAAGCGAGCAGCCGGCCCACCAGTTCCGAGCCCTGTTCGGCGGCGTGCCGGGTCATGCTCATGATCTTCCGCTGGTCCTCGGTCAGTGGCACACGCCTCTCGATGAGGCCGAGGCCGCCGAGCATGGCGGCGAGCAGATTGTTGAAATCGTGCGCGATGCCGCCGGTCAGCTTGCCGATCGCGTCCATCTTGCCGGCCTGAACCAGCTGGCTTTCGAGATGCTTGCGGTCGGTGACGTCGAGCAGGGTGCCGGCATATTCGACCGGCTCGCCATGGGCGTCGCGGAGCAGCACCGCCTGGTCGAGGAAATGCCGGTACTGGCCGTTGGCGCAGCGCCAGCGATATTCGACGGCGAACGAGCATGTTTCGCGGCGGGCGGCGAGCGCCGCCGTCACCCGGTCGCGGTCGTCGGGATGGAGGCGGTCGATCCACAGATCTGGCGCGGCCTGGATATCGATGAATTCGTATCCGGTCAGAGCCTCGAAATTACCGCTGACGAACTTGGGGACGCGCGGGCTCGCGTCGAGCGCCTCGAGGTAAAGGATGATCGGCAGCGACGCGATGATCGCCGCCTGGCGCTGTTCGGCGAGGCGAAGCTCGCGCTCGGCGCGCAGCCGCTCGGCATTGGCTCTCAGGTTCGCGTCGAGCAATTGCTGCTCCTGCCGTGCTTTGCGCTGGATTTCGCGGGTCATCAGGAACAGGTCGACGAACACCGCCACCTTTGATCGGAGCACGACCGGCTCGACCGGCTTGAAGACGTAATCGACCGCACCCATCGAATAGCCGCGGATGAGATGCTCCGTTTCCTTGTTGACCGCGGAGAGGAAGACGATGGGAATGCGCTTGGTCTGCTCGCGGCTGCGGATGATGCTGGCCGTCTCGTAGCCGTCCATCACCGGCATGTAGACGTCGAGCAGGATGACCGCGAACTCGCCCTTGAGGAGGTGGCGGAGCGCCTCCTCGCCGGAGGTTGCGACGACGACCTCGGCGACGTCCTCGAGCACTTCGCGCAAGGCGAGCAGGTTGCGCTCGTCGTCGTCGACCACCAGCACGCGCGCGCGCTCGGGCGGGCCGGGTTCCAGCGCAACCTCGGGCGCCGCCGCCCGCTCGCCGGGATGCGGCGGGCCCGCTTTGCCTTTGCTTCCGCGCTGCACGATCCCTATTCCGCCGCCGTCTGCTGGAGCATGGGCTCTTCCCGCCGCCGGCGCCGGCGCGGCGGAGGCTCGGCCGTGGCGGCGCGGGCGCGGCCGATCCAGACCCGGATCAGGGCGAGCAGCAGCTCGATGTCGACCGGCTTGGCGATATAGTCGCTGGCCCCGGCGTCGAGGCATTTCTGGCGATCGCCCTTCATCGCCTTGGCGGTGACCGCGACGAGCGGCACGTCGGCCAGAGCGGGCTGCGAGCGTATCTGCCGCATCGTCTCATAGCCGTCCATCTCGGGCATCATGATGTCGATAAGGGCGATGTCGATCCCGGGCGTCTGCTCGAGGATGAGGATGCCGTCCTTGCCGCGCTCGGCGTGGAGCACCTCCGCGTCATGGGCCTCGAGCACGCTGGTCAGCGAGTAGATGTTGCGGATGTCGTCGTCGACGATCAGGATCTTGGCGCCGGCCAGTTCGGGCACCGGACGGGCGGAGGGCGCAATGTCGTTCGCGCTCCCGGCGGCCTTGCGCGTCTTCCTGGCCTTGCCGCCGGCAGGCTCGACCAGCGCGGCGAGGTCGCTGAAGACCCTGGCGAGCGCCTCATGGTCGGCCGGCTTTTCGGTCACTCCGAACGCTCCCATGGCGAGCACCGTGTCGAGCTTATCGGCGCCGGAGATAACGTGAATCGGCAGGTGGCTGGTCTGGGGGTCGTGCTTCAACAGGTCGAGGAGAACGAAACCGTCTATGTCGGAAAGGCCGAGGTCGAGGGTGACCGCGTCCGGCTCGAGCTTGCGGGCCATGGCCAGGGTGCCGGCGCCGGCGGTCGAGACGACGCCCTTCAGCCCCGCCTGGCGCGCCAGATCGAGCAGGATCGAGGCGAAGGCGGGATCGTCCTCGACGATCAGCACGAAGGGGTCCTCCCCCAGCTTGTCGCGGTCGTCGCCGGGCTCGAAGCCGGTTGGGAAGATTGTCGGGATGACGGCGCCGCTATTGTCGTAGCGCGCAGTGGCGCCGCCGCCCGCCGCCGCGGCGACGGCGATCGACTGAAGCGGCACGAACAGGGTGAAGGTCGATCCTTCGCTCGGCATCGAGCGGACCTGCAACTCGCCGCCGAGCAGGCGGGCGATCTCGCGGCTGATCGAAAGGCCGAGGCCGGTGCCGCCATATTTGCGGCTGGTGGTGCCGTCGGCCTGCTGGAAGGCCTCGAAGATCAGCTTCTGCTTCTCCTCGGGGATGCCGATGCCCGTGTCGGTGACCGCGATCTCGATCGCCGGCTCGCCGGTGCGCAGCACCGGATGGCTGGCGCTCCAGCCGCTGGTCGCGCAGCGCACGGCCATTGTCACGCCGCCATGCGCGGTGAACTTGAACGCGTTCGAGAGGAGATTGAGGACGACCTGCTGCAGCCTCTTTTCGTCGGTCCGGATCGCGGCGGGAAGGTCCTCGTCGAACTCGACGTTGAAGACGAGGCCCTTGTCGGCGGCCAGCTGACGGAAGGTCCGCTCCATATGCTGCTTCAAGCTGCTCATCGGCATGTCGCCGAGCTCGATCGAGACCGTGCCCGATTCGATCTTGGAGAGATCGAGGATGTCGTTGATCAGGTTGAGCAGATCCGATCCCGCCGAGTTGATCGTGCGGGCGAACTCGGTCTGCTTCTCGTTGAGGTTGCCCTGCGGATTGTCGGCGAGCAGCTTGGAGAGGATGAGCAGCGAATTGAGCGGCGTCCGCAGCTCGTGGCTCATGTTGGCGAGGAATTCCGACTTGTACTTGGAAGTGAGGGCGAGCTGCTCCGCTTTCTCCTCGACCGCGCGCCTCGCCATGTCGATCTCGAGATTCTTGGCTTCGACCTGTTTCTTCTCGTTCTCGAGCAGCTGCGCCTTTTCCTGAAGCTCCTCGTTGGTCGCGTGCAATTCCTCCTGCTTGGTGGTGAGCTCGGTCTGGCGGGCCTGCAGCTCCTGGGTGAGCAATTGCGACTGCTTGAGCAGGCCCTCGGTGCGCATTGTCGCGGCGATGGTGTTGAGGACGATGCCGACCGATTCCATCAGCTGGTCGAGGAAGGAGTGATGGGCCTCGTTGAACTCGCTGAACGAGGCGAGCTCGATCACGGCCTTGACGTCGTCCTCGAACAAGGCGGGGAGGATATTGATGTTGGCCGGGGCGGCGTTGCCGAGGCCGGAGCCGATGCGAATGAAGTCGCCGGGCACGTTCTTCAAGAGGATCGGGCGCTTGTCGGCGGCGGCCTGGCCGACCAGGCCCTCGCGCAGGCCGAACTCGCGCTTCAAGTCGTCGTGGCTCTCGGCGCCGTAGCTGGCGACCAGCTCGAGCTTGGTCTCGTCCTCCTCGCGCTTGGTGACGTAGAAGACGCCGTATTGGGCGTCGACCAGCGGCGCGAGCTCGGACATGATCAGGTTCGAGACGGTGGCGAGGTCGCGCTCGCCCTGCAGCATCCGCGAGAAGCGGGCGAGGTTGGTCTTGAGCCAGTCCTGCTCCGCATTCTTGAGCGTCTGCTCTTTGAGGTTGCGGATCATCTCGTTGATATTGTCCTTGAGCGCAGCCATCTCGCCCGAGGCCTCGACCGCGATCGAGCGGGTGAGGTCGCCCTTGGTGACCGCGGTCGCCACGTCGGCAATCGAGCGAACCTGGTTGGTAAGGTTGGCCGCAAGCTGGTTGACGTTATCGGTCAAGTCGCGCCACAGGCCGGCGGCGCCCGGAACGCGCGCCTGGCCGCCCAATTTGCCTTCGATGCCGACCTCGCGGGCCATGTTGGTGACCTGGTCGCCGAAGGTGGAGAGGGTCTCGATCATGCCGTTGATCGTGTCGGCGAGGGCGGCGATCTCTCCCTTGGCGTCGACCGCCAGCTTGCGCTTCAAATTGCCCTGCGCGACCGCGGTGACGACGTCGGCGATTCCGCGTACCTGATTGGTGAGGTTGGTCGCCATCAGATTGACGTTGTCGGTCAAGTCCTTCCAGGTGCCGCCGACGCCGGGCACCTGCGCCTGGCCGCCCAATTTGCCCTCGGTGCCGACCTCGCGGGCGACCCGGGTCACCTCGGATGCGAAGCCGTTCAGCTGGTCGACCATGACGTTGATCGTGTTTTTCAGCTCGAGGATCTCGCCCTTCACGTCGACCGTGATCTTCTTGGAGAGGTCGCCTCGCGCCACCGCGGTCGTCACCTCGGCGATGTTGCGCACCTGGCCGGTCAGATTGTCGGCCATCAGGTTCACATTGTCGGTGAGGTCGGCCCAGGTGCCGGCGACGCCGCGCACCTGCGCCTGGCCGCCCAATTTGCCCTCGGTGCCGACCTCGCGGGCGACGCGGGTCACCTCCGAGGCGAAGGAGTTCAACTGGTCGACCATGGTGTTGATCGTGTTCTTGAGCTCGAGGATCTCGCCCTTCACGTCGACGGTGATCTTCTTGGAAAGGTCGCCGAGCGCGACCGCGGTGGTCACTTCGGCGATGTTGCGGACCTGGCCCGTGAGGTTGGCCGCCATGGCGTTCACATTGTCGGTCAAGTCCTTCCAGGTGCCGCCGACGCCCTCGACCTGAGCCTGGCCGCCGAGCCGGCCCTCGGTGCCGACCTCGCGCGCGACGCGGGTCACCTCTGAGGCGAAGCTGTTGAGCTGATCGACCATCACGTTGATCGTGTTCTTGAGCTCGAGGATTTCGCCCTTCACGTCGACCGTGATCTTCTTGGAAAGGTCGCCCCTCGCCACGGCGGTGGTCACCTCGGCGATGTTGCGGACCTGGCCGGTCAGGTTGCCGGCCATGGCGTTGACGTTGTCGGTGAGGTCTTTCCACGTGCCGGCGACGCCTTCGACCTGCGCCTGGCCGCCGAGCCGGCCTTCGGTGCCGACCTCGCGGGCGACGCGGGTCACCTCCGAGGCGAACGAATTGAGCTGGTCGACCATGACGTTGATCGTGTCCTTCAGCTCGAGGATCTCGCCCTTCACCTCGACCGTGATCTTCTTGGAGAGGTCGCCGCGGGCGACCGCGGTGGTGACCTCGGCGATGTTGCGGACCTGCCCGGTCAGGTTGGCCGCCATCAGGTTCACATTGTCGGTAAGGTCGGCCCAGGTCCCGGCGACGCCGGGCACCTGCGCTTGGCCGCCCAATTTGCCCTCGGTGCCGACCTCGCGGGCGACGCGCGTCACTTCCGACGCGAAGCCGTTCAGCTGATCGACCATGACGTTGATCGTGTTCTTGAGCTCGAGGATCTCGCCCTTCACGTCGACGGTGATCTTCTTGGAGAGGTCGCCGGACGCCACGGCGGTGGTCACCTCGGCGATGTTGCGCACCTGGCCGGTCAGATTGTCGGCCATCAGATTGACGTTGTCGGTGAGGTCCTTCCAGGTTCCCGCGACGCCGGGCACCTGCGCCTGGCCGCCCAATTTGCCCTCGGTGCCGACCTCCCTCGCCACGCGCGTCACCTCCGAGGCGAAGCCGTTCAGCTGGTCGACCATGACGTTGATCGTGTTCTTGAGCTCGAGGATCTCGCCCTTCACGTCGACGGTGATCTTCTTGGAGAGGTCGCCGGACGCCACCGCGGTCGTCACCTCGGCGATGTTTCGGACCTGGCCGGTGAGATTGTCGGCCATCAAATTGACGTTGTCGGTCAGGTCCTTCCAGGTGCCGCCGACACCTTCCACCCGCGCCTGGCCGCCGAGCTTGCCCTCCGTGCCGACCTCGCGGGCGACGCGGGTCACTTCCGAGGCGAAGCTGTTGAGCTGGTCGACCATCACGTTGATCGTGTTCTTGAGCTCGAGGATCTCGCCCTTCACCTCGACCGTGATCTTCTTGGAGAGGTCGCCCGAGGCGACGGCGGTGGTCACCTCGGCGATGTTGCGGACCTGGCCGGTCAAATTGGTCGCCATGGCGTTGACGTTGTCGGTCAGGTCCTTCCAGGTGCCGGCGACGCCCTTCACCGTCGCCTGGCCGCCCAATTTGCCCTCGGTGCCGACCTCGCGGGCGACGCGAGTCACTTCCGACGCGAACGAAGCGAGCTGCTCGACCATGGTGTTGACGACCTTGCCGATGCGCAGGAACTCGCCGCGGAGAGGCCGGCCGTCTATCTCGACGGTCATCGACTGGGAGAGATCGCCCTTCGCCACGGCGCCGATGACGCGGGCGACTTCGGCGGTCGGCTGGACCATGTCCTCGATCAGCTCGTTGACCGATCGGATGGCGGTCTCCCAGCCGCCGGTGGCCGACTTGACCCGGCCGCGCTGGCCGATCTTGCCTTCCTTGCCGACGACGGTCGAGAGCCGCTCGAACTCCTCGGTCATCTGCTGGTTGAGGCCGACCACCTCGTTGAACAGCATGGCGATCTCGCTGTCGAGACCGGGAAGGTCTTCCGGCAGCCGGACGGTGAAGTCACCGCGCCGGAGGCTGCGAAGCGCGCCGAGGAGTTGGCGCCTGTCGAGGAAATCGCGGGAGGTTTCGACGTTCACCTAACGCTCCTTCACATTCTCCTCCCCCCATTGCGTCGACGCCGGCCCCCCGGCCGGCGACAAGCAGCATAGCAACAGCCGGCGGCGCTGACTCGCCTAAAATTCAAAATGCCCCCAAAAATGTTAACGAAGGCCCACGGGGCCTTTCGCCAGCCATCGCGGGTCAGCTGCTGCCGACGAGGATCTCCGTGGCGCGTTCGGCGATCGCGGCGATCGTCTTGGACGGGTTGAGGCCGATCGGGCGCGGCACGACCGAGCCGTCCATGACGTAGAGACCGTCATGGTCGAAGACGCGGCACTGGTCGTCGACCACGCCGGCGGCGCCGCCCATCGCCATGTTGCAGCCGCCCAGCGGATGCGGCGTGATCAGGCTGCGAAGATATTTCCAGCCGAGCACGGGGATCGGCACTCCGCCGGTCGCCCGCGAGAGCTTGACGTGCATGTCGGCCATGCCCTGGACGCTCTTCACCGACCGTTCCGGGTTCCAGTCGAGCTTGAGCCTGCGCCGCCACGGCGGCAGCCAGGACCGGCCCAGATAGAGGCGGCCGTCGGCGCCGTCGATCGCCTGTCCGAACCACGGCATGATATGTTCGCGCAGGCTTTCGCCCTGCATCTTCTTGAGCTGGCGCAGCGCTCCCGAGACGAAGAAGGAAGCCTTGCCGAGCCGCGAGTCGATATAATAGGCCAGGAGGTTCGGAAAGCCGCCGTCCTCGACGAAATAGCGGGCGCCTGTATTGGTGCCGTCCTCGCCGTCGAGGAAGTCGATCGCGCCGGTGATGGTCGGGCCCGCGCTCGCCGACACCTTGCGGTCCTTGTAGATCGCCGGCGTCAGGAAGTCGCCGTTCGAGCTCCAGCCGTGGCCCAGCGCCGGCGGGAGGCGCGACAGGGTGCGGAACTCGTCCCGGCAGCGCAGCAATATCTCGGTCGAGCCGAGCGAGCCCGCGGCGAGGATGACCCGCTTCGCGTCGACGAACGCCGGTTCGCGCGTGCCGCCGCCGATATGGTCGTAATGGACCCGCCAGCTCGATCCCAGATTGGAGACGTGGCTGACCAGCGACAGCGGCTGGATGGTCGCGCCGGACCGTTCCGCGGCGGCCAGATAATTGAGGTCGAGCGTGTTCTTCGCGCCCGCCGGACAGCCGATGTCGCACAGGCCGAGGTGGACGCAAGTCCCCTGCTCCTTGCCCTGCGCATTGACCCACTTCTTGGAGTGGCTGAGATTGTGCGGATCGGGCAGCTGATAGTTCCACTCAGGATCGAACGTGACCGCGAGGTCGAGCTTCCTCAGCCGATCGCTCGCGCCGACCGCCGCGGCGGCGTCGCGCATCAGCTTGAAGCGTTCGGTCTGCTGGTTGTCCGGCACCCGCGCCGGCTTCAGCATGTCGGCGGCCATTTCGTAATAAGGCGCCAGCGTGGCGTGGGTGATCGCCGAGGGCCAGCCGCTGGCGAACACCGCCTCGGGCGCGTCGATCGAGATGTTGGCGTAGATCAGCGAGCCGCCGCCGACGCCGGCGCCCTGGGCGACCCACATCTGGTCCATGATGCGAAGGTCGATCCAGCCGTTGCACCGCTCCGGCTCGGCCGCGTCCCACACCCAGGCGTCGCCGGCGCCGCGGGGAAACTCCTCCGGCTTCCAGCGCCGTCCGCGCTCCAGCACCAGCACCTTCTTGCCGGCGGCGGAGAGGCGGCAGGCGGAGACGGCGCCGCCGAAGCCGCTGCCGACGATGACGAAATCATAGGTCATGACGCGCGTCTCCGGGTGACGAAGTTACGGATGAGCTGCCTCGCGAAGAAACCGAAGAAGGCCAAGACGGCGCGCAGCTTCTGCATCGGGCGGTCGCAGCCGGTGGCGCGCAAAGTGCCGGCCAGATCGAGCAGCGCCAGCGGCCCGAGGCTCAATATCCCCGCCGCGGCGATCGGCCCGGTCTCGTCCTCGCCTTCGTGCAGGGTGACGTAGAGCGTGGTCGTCGCCTTCCACAGCTTCCATATCGGCCCAACGCGGACATGCTTGCGGCCGTTGAACCAATAATGCCGGCCCTCGATCACCACCCCCATCGCGTAGATCATGTAGCTGAGCCAGGGATCGCCGTCGGACGGGGTGAACAGGCCGATGAGCCCGCTTGTCGCCGGCAGCCAGCCGCCCTTGCGGTGGAGCTCGAGATGGCCGCTGAGGCCGCCGATGTGGCGGGGATCGAGGACGAAGGCGCGGATGTCGAGGATGTCGATGGTCGCGTGGATCGTCACCGGCATCGCCGCCTGGCTGCGATAGCCCTGCTCGGGATCGGTCGCGCCGAACGTGATCCGTCCCTTCATCGCCTCGCGGAACTGGACGCCGGGCTGCGGCTCGCGCATCTTGGTCGCGCCGGGATCGAGCGGGATTCCGCCCGGAAGGCGATGCGCGAGGTAGCGCATCGCGTCGCGATAGCCGTAGGCGATAAGGCTCGCCGCATCGATCTTGCCGGTGAGCAGATCGGGATCGAGCGGCAGGGGGATGTCGGGGCGGATGAGATGGACGACGATGGGGCTCTTGTGGCCGAACGGCCGCTCGCCCGCCGCGATCCTTTCGTTGAGCCGCGCGATCTCGGCCAACTGGCCGTTGAGCGCGCCGACGCCCGCCATCTCCAGCATGTGGACATATTGATCGAGCAGGCCGTCCTTGTAGCGCGGCGTGTTGCCGATGCACCAGGCGATCCACAGCTCGTTGGCGCCCGCCGCCGCGGCTCCGACCAGGTTCGAGCTTCGGATCCAGACGGCGTCCGTCCAGCTTTTGCCCCGCCAGCGCACCGCCGGCGTCGCCAGCGGCAGCGAGATCGCGCCGAGCAGCAGCTCATGGCTGATCTCGCGGTGGGGGATCGCCCGCGCGACCTTGTCGTCGAAATCGCAGACGTTGAAGCCGGCCTGGACGTTCTCGGCCCGGCGCACCTTCGCGGCGTCGATGCCGAGATGGGGGAAGACGCGCGCCTCGATCGAATCGAAATCGGTGAGCGGCCCGGTGTCGGGAAAACGCGCATAGGCCGCGAGCGGGCGGAGCGAGACGAAACCGGTGAAGTCGAGCGTCCGCCAGCGGGCGCACAACAGATCGGGGCTGGCGCCGCCGAGCAAGGCGGCGAGGTTCATCGTGCCGCCCGACGAACCGTCGAAATGCGAGAAGCGCAGCCCCTGATCGTACAGCGCCTTGACGATGCCGGCCTGGTAGGCGACGCGGATGCCGCCGCCCGGCAGGATCAGCGCGCGCCGGTTCGGCACGTCCGGTGCGATCGGCACGCTGTGGCCGGAGGGCGCTGCCCCCGCGGAAAGGTTCCCGGCCTCAGCCGGCACGGCGGCGTCCCCGATGGGCCGGTGCGCCGATGTCCGCCCGGCGCCTCATTTGGAAAGCCGCGCCAGGAAGACCCAGGCGAGCACGCCGGAGACAAGGCCGAAGCTGGCGGGGAGAAAAGCGAAGCTGCTGAACACCCCGGTCATGATGCCCCAGCCCATCAGCCCCGTAGCGACGAACTTCTCCACCCCGATCCAGAGCGGGATGGCCGGCTCGGTCGACTGGCGAAGCAGCGCGTGCAGGAACATCGCGCCGGTGACGATCGCGAACATGCCGATGGTGCGGAACAGCTGCATCGAGACTTGCGACACCTCGGCGCCCATCAGGTGAAGCGCCCAGACCGGCGCGAACAGCTGGGCGAGCCCGCTCGCCACGGTCGACGCGGCGAAGAAGATGAGCGCGAGCCGGATCAGCGCATCGTTCATCGGTCGGCCCTCGCCAGCCAGGCCAGCCGGTAGAACCAGTACATCATCGCTGCCCAGGCGACCGCCCACAAAGCGAGGCGGAGGCAGTTATGCTCAGCCCATTCGTCGAGCACGAAGGCGAGGCGGTCCGGGTCCGAAATGCCCTGCGCGAGCTCTTGGCTGTAGGGGAAGATGCAGACCTTGGTGAGGACGGCCGCCGCGATCACCGCCGCCAGCACCACGATCGGCACCCAGCGGATGCCGGTGAACCATTCGGTGAGCAGCATCACCAGGCCGGTGAGCAGCATCAGCACCGTCATCGCCTTGAAGAAGGTGGCGGCATGGGCGGCGGGTCCGGCGAAGAGCGCCGCGACGATGCCGGACTCGGGTGCCGGCCCGAGCCCGCACTGGAAGAGGACGAGGAAAACGCCCGTCCCCACGCAGATCGAGCAGCACAGGAACAGGAGGACGTGGTTGAAGAGCAGCGTCCGGGGCATGGTCAGTCCTCGTCGAGGTTGAAGGATGGGTCCCGCGCCGGGTCCGGCGGCCATTCCTGGCCGTAGCCGAGCGGGAAGGTCGATTCGAGGCCCTCGCCGAGCGGTCCGGTCGGCTCCGTCGGCAGGGTCATGAACCAGCAGTCGAAATAATCGTCGAGGACGCCCTTCACCGACGGCAGGTAGGCGGTGAACAGGGCGTCGGCCTTGAGATCGAGGCCGCGCAGCCAGTCGGCGCGGGGATGGTCGCCGAGCACCAGCCGGCCGGCGCCCCTCTTCAGGAAGCTGAATCCCGCTTTGCCTTTGAAGTAGATGAAGGAGCGGTAGATCATCCCCCGGAAGCTGCAATAATTGGCCGCGCCCGCATCGAGCGGGAGGAAGATGCGGCGCGGCCGGCGGATGTCGAGGCGCGTCACCATCCGGCCGTCGAGGTCATATTGGGAGCTGATCCACTTGCGCCCCTCGCGATAGTCGAGCGGCGCCTGGTGCTTGGGCATGCCCCAGATGCCCTTGCCGCCCTTCACCGAGACTTCGGAAGAGACCGGCAGGTCGACGACATATTGGCCGATGCCGTAGGCGCTCTGCAGGATGGCGGGGAGCAGCCGCGGCGCCGGCTTGGCGCCCTTGGTGCAGGCGATGGCGATGCTGTATTCGATATATTTGCCGATATCGGTCTGGCGATAATCTATGATCGTCACCACCAGGATGGCGCGGTTCCACAGCTTGAAGGGATGGACGTCCCCTCCCTCGGGGACCAGCTTGCGGGCGGCGTGCCAGTCGCACGAGAAGCCGGCGATCGTCGCCGACGCTTCCGAGGAATCGACCGGCATCTTGTAGCCGATGCCGTCGACCAATGCGTAGCGGCCCTCGATCCTCCTCTGCCTCTCGGGCACCCCCATGATTCAGCTCCTCCCCAGCTCGTCGGCGATCATCGGGAACACGTCGCGGCTCGCATTCTTGCCGATGAAGACGTCGAGATGGCCGTAGCCGGCGACCTCCTGGAAATTGTGCTTGCCGGGCGCATAGCGCTCGAAAAAGTCGAAGGTCCTGGCCATGCCGGCGGGCGTGAAGCACTGGTTGTACTGGCCGCCGAGGAACACGAAGCGCGCATCGGTCCGCGGCGCCTGGGCGACGAAATCCGCCGGCAGCTGGGAATATTTGCCGGTCGACACCAGATTGCCCTTGGCGATGCAGCGCTTCATCTGGCGGAAGAAGGTCATCGGCACATGGGCGAACTCGCCCTTGAGCCATTCGTGGGTCTCGTCGCTCAGATTCTCGTGCCGCCACAGGGTCGGGAAGCCCGAACCGTAGGTGAAGCTCGAATGCTTGCAGACCGGGTTGCGGCACTCGTGGTGGACGGCGCGGACATAATAATCGATCAGCCGCGGCCAGAAGCCGGTCACGTGGAGCCCCCATTGCGGGTTGATATAGTCGACCATCGCCCCGACCGTGTTGGTCGCGACCGCGGCTTTGAAGCGGGCCAGCGGCGGCACCAAAGTGTGCAGCGCGACGGCGTTGCTGATCACCGTGTCGACGTCGGGCAGCAGGCCGGCGACGATCGACATCATAAAGCTGGTCGAGCCCTGGCAGTGGATCACCGCCTTGACGCTGTCGGCGCCGGTCAGCTCCCGGACCTTGGCGATCGCGGCCGGATAATCGTGCACCGCCGCCTCATCCAGCGTCCACGGGTTGGGCGGCGTTTCGATGCTGCCGCGCCAGTCGAGCGTCCAGACGTCGAAGCCGGCGCGGCTCAGCAGCCTGGGCAGCGTGTCCGTATTGGGCGGGCTGAAGATGTTGCTGCGCACGCCGGCGCCATGCACCAGGAGCACCGGGCCCCGCTTCGCGGCGGCGGCGGGCGCGAGATTGTGAAGCTTGAGACCGAGGCCGTCTCCCGCTTGAAATGGATAATCCACGAATTGACCGGCCCCCCGGTCGCCTTCCTGTGCCACGTCCATGAGTCTTCCCCTGAGCAGGAGGCTAGCTTCAAAGCCCGGCTATTACCACCGCCATTGCATCGGCTTTGGACCTCGCTCGCGACAATTCAGCCGAGCAGGTGCTTCTGGACCTTGCCGGCGGCGGTGCGCGGGAAGTCGGCGACGAACTCAAACGCCTTGGGCACTTTGTAGGCGGCCAGCCTGCTCCGGCAGAATGCGTCGAGCTCGGCCGCCTCGGGGTGGAGCGCACCCTCGGCGAGCTGGATGAAGGCGCGGCCGACCTCGCCCCACCTTGCGTCCGCGACGGGAAGCACCGCCGCCTCGGCGACCGCCGGGTGGGCGGCCAGCACATTCTCGACCTCGGCCGGATAGACGTTCTCGCCGCCCGAGATGAACATCTCCTTCCGCCGGCCGGCGACATAATAGAAGCCGTCCGTGTCGCGGCTGGCGAGGTCGCCGGACCTGAGCCAGCCGTCGGCGGTGAAGACGGCGCGGGTCGCATCCGGATTGTTCCAATAGCCCGGGGTCACCGCCGGCCCGGCGAAGAGCAGGTCGCCGACCGCGCCGTCCGCCACGTCGCGCCCCGCCTCGTCGACGATGCGGACGCTGACCAGCAATTGCGGCTTGCCGACGCTGCCGATCTTCTCGCCGGCCTCGTGCGCGCCGGCGAGGAAGGCGGTCGGGCCGGTCTCGGTCATCCCCATGCCGTTGCACACCGCGATGCCGAGCGCCCGGCAGCGCTCGGCGAGGATGTCGGGCAGCGGCGCGCCGCCGCAGCCCCAGCTCCGCACCTGGCCGAGCGGCGCCGCGGCGAAGCGGGGATGGTCGAGCAGGGCTTGATAGACGGTCGGCACGGCGAAGAAGGTGTCGAGGCGCTTCTCCTCGAGCAGCCCGACCAGCGTCTCGGCGTCGAACCCTTCGAGGACCAGCACTCGCCCGCCCTGGATCAGGGTCGGCAAAGCGTGGAGGTTGATGCCCGCGGTGTGGAAGAGGGGAAGGAAATTGGCGGTGGTGTCGGCGGAGCTCAAATCGATCGCCGAGGCGATGTTGACGTAATTGGCGAGCGCCATCCGGTAGGTGTAGATGACTCCTTTGGGGCGGCCGGTCGTGCCGGACGTATAGAGCAGGTACCAGATGCCGTCGCCGGGCCAGTGGCTGCGGGCGGGCGTCGGCGCTGCCCCGGCGAGCAAAGCCTCATAATCCTCGTCGAGGCCGATCGCCGGCGGCGCGGCGGCGAGCGCGCGGACCGCGGCTTCGTCCTCGGCGCCGAAGACGAGCAGGGTGGGGCTGCAATCGGCGATCAAAGGGTCGAGCTCGGCGGGCGGCATCCGCCAGTTCAGGGGCACCAGGATCGCCCCCGCCTTGGCGCAGGCGAAGAGCAGCTCGAAGAAGGCGGTGCGGTTGCGGCAGAGGATGGCGACCCGATCCCCTTCGCCGACGCCGCGCGCCGCCATCAGCGCCGCCGCCTTGCCGGCGCGGGCATCGAGCTCGGCATAAGTGAGGGCGGCGCCGGTCGCGAAATCCTCCAGCGCGACCCGGCCCGGCGCGAGCGCGGCGCGCCTGGCGATAAGGTCGGGGATGGCGGCGATCACGCCCCCCGCTTCCTCAGGCCCTCCGACACCAGGTCGATCGCCACGTCGGCGACCTCGCCGGGCGAGAGGTCCTCGTCCCACAGGCCGTAGCGCATGCCGAGGAAGACGCTCATGCCGATCAGTGCCCAGGCGCGGGGCTCGTCGGTGCCGTCATCCTCGGCGCCGCCGGCGCCGCCTGCAATCTCGCCGCGGGTGCGGGCGGCGGCGAGGTTGCGGCGATAGGCGTCGGCGAAGGTCCGGTAATGCTCGCGATAGACGTCGTGGGCGACGAACTGCGCCTCCTCGATGATCCGGTAGAGCTCGCGATGCCGGCGGACGAAGCCGATGAACGCGGCAAGGCCGATCCGCTCGGCGGCGAGCCGGTCGGGCGCGTCCTTGACCGCCTCGGCGACGTGGCTGCGCACCGCCTGGCTCATGTCGCGGACGAGGGCGCGGAACACTTCCTCCTTGCTCTCGAAATAGGTGTAGAAGGTGCCCAATGCGACGCCGGCGCGGCGGGTGATGCCGGTGATCGCCGCCTCGTGGAAGCCGCGCTCGCCGAACTCGGCGGCCGCCGCCTCGAGCAAGCGCCGCAGCGTCCGCCGGCCGCGCTCGGTCCGCGGCTCCTTGTCGCTCGATGCCGCCGCCTGGCTCAGATAGGACATGGGCTCTCCCCTGCGCGCGAAGCTGAACGGTATTTCATGTCCGCGCAATCCTCCTTCGGCGAGGCTTCGGAGCATGGGGCGGCGCGTTAGTCGAGCGACTGAAGCAAGCCGGGGCTATTGCGGGAGAACGGCACTCGACTTGTGCCGTCCTGGCGCCGCCGCGGCACGCCTCCGGTGCGGATCGATACTGAAGCAGCCACCCGCACGACACCCTTCACTGGTGGACGCATTCCTCGATTCGACGAAATCGCTGCTTGACGAATGACTGGAATAAATCCCGGGATTTGATCGTGCGGCTCGAGATCCGCGTGTCGCCCAGGCGGCTCATTCCCCCCGGAAGCGGCTCCTTCACCCCCCTTACCAGGACGGCCTTCACCGAGGAGATGTTGTTGGTGAGGCAATAATAAGCGCGCGTATGACCTTCGATGACCACATGGGCGCCATCGACCTCCTCGAGAATCGGCGGAGTGATGACGGAGGATTCGGTCCCCGCGAGCCGCGCCAGCCCGGGAGCAAAGAGCTGCAGCCCGCCGCTCTGAAAATCATCGATGAACTCCGCGATCTGGAGAAGCTTATACTCCTTGATCCGGCTCTGCATGCATCGAAGGTCAGGCTTGATGGGCGCATCGATCAACTCGAACTTTGCGGCAGCATATTGGGGGACTCTCTTGAGCAACGTGAAGAGCTGGGCATGGTCGAGCTCACCATATGCCAAGGCCGAAGGTCCGTTCATCGGACCCGTCGCCACTCCCGCGGGAAGCGCATGACGGATGCTCTTGATCACCGGAAGATCGTCGTCGCTACTATAGACTCGCGTCTGTCCGGCCGCATAATCGAAGTCCTGGCCGACATCGCCGCGCTCCGTCGTAAGCGCCGCCCTGGCGTCGTCCGCGCGAATGTCCTTGAGCAAGCCGACAAAGCCGATGGCATCGGCGGCAACGAGCTTTACGCCCATCGTCGTCAGCAGCCGGCGACGCGCTTCCTCCCGCTCGTCAGGGACGCCGGGGGGTGTCAGGAGGTCGACGGCGATCCCTCGGCGCAGGGCGCAAAAAAGGGCCGGAAAGATGTAATAAAGCCAATAGGACGATGAATCGCAGAAGGTAACGGTGCGCGTCGCGTTTTGCAGCATATGCACATAGGCCAGCAGGCGCTCGTCATATCCCTCGTAGACGGTCCGCTCGCGGCTCCGGCTCAGGATCTCCTTCTCCCGACCGACGAAGCTTCTGACCGCCCGCGTGCCTGCTTCGACGAGCTGCTTTTGAACCTCGGGCGTCATTTTCCCGAAGTCCGTCGCCTGCACCAGGCCCGTGTCGATCTCCAGAGGATAGATGTTGTCCTGCAGCTTCAGCTGAATCGACGTCCCCGCCGACACTACCACGTCGGCGATCGCGGTCGCGAATTCTTGGAAATCGTTGAACTGGGTGACCGTCTCGGCTTTCGAGGAGCGCAGGCGAAAGGCGACAATGCGCTCCGAATAACGACCGGCTGAGCCTCCCGATGCGGCGAAGACATAGCTCGGCAGGTTGCTGATCAGTCCCCCGTCCACGTAAACCGAACCCCCGGAACCCTTCACGGCCTGGAAAAAGAAGGGAATGGCGCACGAGCATCGAACTGCGAAGGCAACGCTTTCGTCCGGGGTGCTTTCCTGGCTCCACACTCTCTCCGTCCCGCGGAACACATCGGCCGAGACAATGAAGAGCGGCAGGCGCAAATCCCTGAAGGTGACCGGCCGATTCCGGAGCGAAGGCGATTCCGCAGCCAGCAACGTCTTGAGGAGGTCTTCCACCCATTCTTCGATCGGGCGAGAGCTGTGAAGGCCCGAATGATGCACGACCGTCGCGATCGACCCGATATAGCCCGGCGAGAAGCGGCCCACGCTTGCGAGGCTGGAGCCCGAGGCGGCATAGGGTCGGTCGCCGCTGTGCGGTGGCTTCAGGAGATCCGAGAAGCCGGTCTCGACCAGCTTCTCAAGCAGGAATTCGGAGGTCGCGCCCGCCGCCAGCAGGGCCGCGACGAGCGAACCCGCCGATGTGCCAGCGACAGCACTAAACGTCATGCCGTGCCTCGCGGCCTCTGCATAAGCGCCTGCGAACGCGGCGGCGCGAACTCCGCCCCCTTCGAAGACGCCTATCGAGTTGGAGAAGAAGTAGGTTCCCATTTGCTACAGCGTCGAGGCCAGTTTTTCCGCTGCCCCCGTGAAGGCGGTCGGGTGGTGACGCAGCGCCTCGACGACTATTCCCCTTGTCACCGGATTGGAAAGCTCACGGGCGAGAAATGAGGTAACGTCACTGCCGAACGTGAAACCCAGCTTGGATGCATAGAGTAGCAGCCGGCCGATCTGGATGGTCGGGAACGGCAAATGCGCGCATTGGAAGTCGATCGTCCGCGCCCGCAACGCCTCGAGCGAGCCCGCCTCCAGCAGGAACGGCTTTCGGTTGATTGCCGCGGGGGCAAAGATGAGCGCGTTTATGGTGAAATCGGTCACCTGCAAAAGGGACGCCAGCGTCGGCGGCAGCGCCAGCTCGTGGATCAAGAAAGTATCCTGAAGCGGCCATATGTCGAACGGGAAGCCGCTCCACTCGCAGGCAAAGCCGCCGAAGATAGTTTCTCGGAACGGCTCGTTCAGCAATTCCCTCAGCGCCTTCCAATCCAGGCCCTCGACCACGAAGTCGATGTCCCGCGGTTCCAGTTCGCGGCTTCGGTCGATCGACGAGAGCGCATCCCGCACCCATCCGCCATAGGCAAACACGCTGCCGCCACGATCCCCGATCCGGCGAAGAAGCCCCTCGATCGCGGGACTGTTTGCCGCCAGCCTTGCAAAGCGCTCCTGAAGATGGCGCGTCTCGGACGTGCCCTCGAATCGCCGGATCGTAGGGAGGGTACCGAGGCCTAGGCCGGAACGCACCGCAACGACGGGAACCCGCCGATACAGGGCGCCGATCCCCGCCGCTCTCCGAAATGGATCGAGATCGGAACGTAATTCGGGAATCGACATCGTCAACAAATGCCAGCCTCACTGGTGCTAAACAATGCCTTATCTGCGCGCCACTCTTGCCGTGCCGCAGGAAGGGAGGCTCTAACTTGAACATTGACTCAGGTTTCAGATTGGGGCATGGCGCTCCCGCATGAAGACTCCGAACAGGGGCGCGGCTTCTGGGGAGGGGTTTTGGGGCATTTCACGGCATCGGACGGAGCGCGGATCGCCTTCAGGGACGAAGGCGAGGGGCGTCCGCTCGTGCTGCTGCATGGGCTGATGGCGCATTCGGGCTTCTTCGAGCCGCAGCGCAGCCTCGCCGATTCGTTCCGCATCGTCCGCATCGACCTTCGCGGCCATGGCGGCTCGCGCAGCTCCGGCAACGGCGCCGCGCCGACCATCCAGCGGCTGGCGGACGACGTCGCCGAGCTCGCCGACCATCTCGGGCTCGAGCAGGCGGTCGGGATCGGCTGGTCGCTGGGCGCCTCGGTGCTGTGGCGGGTGCTGGCCGGACCGGCCTCGCCGCGCTTCGCCGGCGCGGTGGTGGTCGACATGACGCCGCGCGTGCTGAACGACGGCGACTGGACGCTGGGGCTCTCGCGCGAGATATGCGACGCGCGCACCGCCGCGATCGACGAGGATTATGCCGGCTTCACCGCCAGCGCCGGCGCGGCGATCTTCGCCCAGCCGGCGGCCGGCGAAGGAGGCGGTGGCCTCGCCTCATGGGCCGCCGCCGAGTTCGCGCGCAGCGACCCCGCCGTCACCGCCGCGCTCTGGGCCTCTTTGGTCGAGGAGGATGCGCGCCCCTTGCTTCCCGCCATCCGCCAGCCGACCCTCATCGTCCACGGCGCCAATAGCCGTCTCTACGGATCGGACACGGCCGACCATCTCGTCGACGCGCTCGCCAGCGCGACGTCGGTCCAGTTCGACCGGTCGGGCCATTCGCCCCACCTCGAGCAGCCCGATCGGTTCAACGCCACGATCAGGAAATTTGCGGCGAGACTGCCGCGCGTTCGCGAACCCCAAACCATTATTTGACCTGACAGGAGATACGACATGGCCCGCAACATTTTGATGACCAATCTTCGGATCGGCGCCGCTCTGGCCGCGCTTTCCGCCGCCGCGCCGCTCTACGCGCAGCCCGATCCGGCGGCGGCGCCCGACGACGTGCTGGCGGCCGACACAATCGCCGCGGCCTCCGCGGACGATGCCGACATCACCGTCACCGCCCGCCGCCGGACGGAGAGCCTGCAGGATGTGCCGATCGCGGTCACCGCTTATTCGGGCGACGCGCTCGAACGCCAGGGCGCGAGCGACCTCACCGACCTCAACGACACCACGCCGAACGTCACCATCGAGACATCGCGCGGCACCAACACGACGCTGACCGCCTTCATCCGCGGCGTCGGCCAGCAGGATCCGGTCGCCGGCTTCGAGGCCGGCGTCGGCCTCTATCTCGACGACGTCTTCCTCAACCGCCCGCAAGCGGCGGTGCTCGACATTTACGATGTCGAGCGGATCGAGGTGCTGCGCGGGCCGCAGGGCACGCTCTACGGCCGCAACACGATCGGCGGCGCGATCAAATATGTCACCCGTCGCCTCGACGACGAGACGAGGCTGCGCGTCCGCGGCAACCTTGGCACCTACAAGCAGGCCGACCTCATCGTCTCGGCGAGCACGCCCGTCGCCGACGGCATCCGGATCGGCGCGTCGGGCGCGCGCCTCAGCCGCGGCGGCTTCGGCGACAACCTCAACAACGGCCTCGACAATTACAATCGCGACATCTGGGCGGCCCGCGGCACGATCGAGATCGAGCCGACCCCGAGCTTCTTCGTCCGCATCTCCGGCGATTATTCGAAGGACCGCAGCGACCCGCGCAACGGCCACCGTCTAATCCCCGGACTGCTCAGCGGCGCGCCCGTGCTGGCCGACGTCTACGACACCCGCGCCGGCCTCAACTCGCCGCGCCAGGACGTCGAGGCCTATGGCGGCGCGCTTCACGCCGAGCTTAAGCTCGGCGGCGGTTTCACGATCAAGGACATCCTCGCCTACCGCAAGGACAAGAGCCACGCGCCGATCGACTTCGACTCGCTGCCGGCGGCCGACGTCGACGTTCCGGCGATCTACCGCAACAAGCAATTCTCCAACGAATTCCAGATCCTCTACGAGAGCCCGAAGGTGGCCGGAGTGGCCGGCGTCTATTATCTCGACGCCAACGCCAACAACGTCTTCGACGTGATCCTGGCGACGACGAGCCCGGTGGCGCTGCCCGGGCTCACCGCCTCCACCTTCGGCGACGTCGACACCAAGACCTGGGCGGCCTTCGCCGACTTCACCTACAATTTCACCGACCAGCTCGCGCTCTCGCTCGGCGGCCGCTACACCCACGACAGGCGCAACGCGACCGTGATCCGCGCAAACTATCTCAACGGCCCCTCGCCCGCGCTCGGCGGCAACGGCGTCCAGCTCGGCGCGCTCACCTCCAACTTCGTCGGCGAGAAGACGTTCAAGGAATTCACGCCCCGCGCCTCGATCAGCTACCAGCCGAACGACGACAACACGATCTACGCCAGCTACGCCAAGGGCTTCAAAGGCGGCGGCTTCGACCCGCGCGGCCTTTCCACCGCCGCGCCCGACCTCAACGGCAACGGCACCCGCGAGGCGAGCGAGATATTCGACTACTTCCTGTTCGAACCCGAAAAGGTCACCAGCTACGAGCTAGGCTACAAGGCGAGCCTGCTCGACCGCAGGCTGCGGCTCGCCATCGCCGGTTTCTATGCCGACTACAGGGACGTGCAGGTGCCGGGCTCGGTCGGTGCGGTCATCAATAACGTCCCGACCTTCGTCGGCGTCACCACCAACGCCGGCAAGGCGAGCTTCAAGGGGATCGAGGCGGAGGCGACCGCAACCCTGTTCCGCGACGCAGCGAGCGGCCAGCGGCTCAACCTCAGCGGCACATTGGGCTATCTCGACGCCCAATATGACGAGTTCATCACCAACGTCGCCGGCCGCGGCCCGGTCGACGTCGCCGATTTCCGGCGCATCCAGAACACACCGAAATGGACGACGTCGGCGACGCTCGATTATTCGACCCGGGTCAAGAGCGGCAGCCTGTCGGCGAGCACGACCATCTCCTACCGCAGCAAGACCTTCCAGTTCGAGACCCCGAGCCCGTACCTCGACCAGCCCGGCTATGCCCTGTGGGACGCCAGCCTGGTATGGACGAGCACGGACGATCGCTACACGGTGGGCCTCCATGCCAAGAACATCACCGACAAGAAGTACATCACCTCGGGCTACCAGTTCCTGGTCGTCGATCCGGTAACCGGCGTGCCGACGCGGGCGGCGAACGGCAACCCGATCCCCAGCCTCGGACGGGAAGGCATCGCGACCGCTTTCTACGGCAATCCGCGGCAGGTGTTCCTCAGCGTCGGGATAACTTTCTAGCATGGCGCAGGCGGGGAGCAGGATCGGGACGAGCGCGGGCGCCCGCGTCCTTGCGATCCTGCTCCTCGCCTACATCTTCAACTTCATCGACCGCCAGATCATCGGCGTCCTCGCGGTGCCGATCAAAACGGACCTCCACCTCAGCGACAGCCAGCTGGGGCTGATGGGCGGGATCGCCTTCGCGCTCTTCTATTCGGGCCTCGCCATCCCGATCGCCTGGCTCGCCGACCGCAAGAGCCGGGTCAACATCATCGCGGTGTCGGTCGGTCTGTGGAGCCTGTTCACCGCCGCCTGCGGCTATGCCCAGAATTTCTGGCAGCTGTTCCTCGCGCGCATGGGGGTGGGGATCGGCGAGGCGGGCGGCGTCGCGCCTTCCTACGCCCTCGTCTCGGACTATTTTCCGCCCGAGCGGCGCGCCCGCGCGCTCGCCTTCTTCTCGCTCGGCATCCCGATCGGGTCAGCGCTCGGGGTCTTCTTCGGCGGCTGGATCGCCAGCCACCTCGACTGGCGCTCGGCGTTCATCATCGTCGGGCTAGCCGGACTTCCCGCGGCGCTGCTGGTCAGGCTCGGGATAAGCGAGCCGGCGCGCGGCGGCCACGACCGCGCCGACGGACAAGCGAGTGATCCCGCGCCCCCGTTCCCCGAAGTCGCCGCGACGCTGGCGCGCAGCCCGAGCTTCTGGCTGCTCTCGTTCGGCGCCGCCTCGGGCTCGATCCTCGGCTACGGTCTGATCTTCTGGCTGCCGAGCTTCTTCAGCCGCAGCTTCGATTTTTCGGCGATGGACGCGGTCATGAACCAGCTGCCGGCCTGGTTCACCGGCGGGGCGGACCCCAAGCTGATCCGCGTCTCGATCTTCTACGGCTCGATCGTGCTGATCGGCGGAGTCGCCGGGACCTGGCTCGGCGGCTGGCTCGCCGACCGCACCGGGCCGCAGCGGCCCGCTTCCTACGCCCTTATCCCGGCGATCTGCTTCCTCATCGCCGCGCCGGTTTTCGCCGCCGGCCTGTTCGCGCCCTCGCTCGTCGCCGGCTGGATCCTCTTCACGATCGGCCAGATGCTGGCGCTCGCCTGGCTCGGGCCGGTGATCGCGGCGGTGCAGCACATCGTCCCGCCCAACATGCGCGCCACCGCGAGCGCCAGCTTCCTCTTCATCAACAATCTGATCGGCATCGGCTTCGGCATTTTCTTCCTGGGCTTCATGTCCGACCGGATGACCGCCGCCCACGGCGCCGACGCCCTCCAATATTCGATCCTCTACGGCCTGGGATTCTATCTGCTTTCCTCGCTCCTCTATTTCGCCGCGAGCCGGCGGCTGAAGGCGGACTGGTATCGGGCCTAGGGTGATGGGACAGTCACTTTTCCGAAAGCCGGAGGCAGAACGACGCCGAGGTGCGGAAAAGTGACTGTCCCCTGACAGTCCCCTTTCAGGTCGCGAAGCTGGGATCGAGGCGGTAGGCCTTGCGCAGCAAAGCCGGCCAGGCGAGGGCGGCGGCGGCGAGCTTGAGGCCGATCTTGCCCTGCTGGGCAGTGACTTCCGGAGAGCCCTGGGGCGGGTTGTTGAGATTGCCTTCGCCGGCCGACAAAGCGAGGATCTGCGCCTCGCAGGCGCGCTCGAGGAAGTACATCTTGACGAACGCCTCGCCGACCGTCTCGCCGACCGTCAATGTGCCGTGGTTGCGGAGCAGCATCGCGCCCTTGTCGCCAAGATCGGCGATGATCCGCTTGCGCTCGTCCAGATCGACCGCCACCCCTTCATAATCGTGATAGGCGACGTCGTCGCGGATCAGCATCGCCGTCTGGGTCAAGGGCAGCAGGCCCTCCCCATGCGCGGAGACCGCCTGGCCGTGAGGGGTGTGGAGGTGCATCACCGCATGGGCGTCTTCGCGCGCCATGTGCAGCGCCGAATGGATGGTGAAGCCGGCCGGGTTGGTGATGAACGGCGAGGGCTCGACCGGCAGGCCTTCCATGTCGACCTTGACCAGGCTTGAGGCGGTCACCTCCTCGAACATGAGGTTGTAGGGATTGAGCAGGAAATGATGCTCGGGCCCGGGCACCCGGGCGGAAAGATGGGTGAAGATGAGGTCGTCCCAGCCGTGATGCGCGACCAACCGGTAGGCGGCGGCGAGATCGATCCGGATCGCCCATTCCTCGGCGCCGACCTTGTCCTTCATCGGCGGGATCTCGACGGATGCGAGCGGCGCGGCATCCGCCATGCTCGCCATCTCGGCCATCGCTTCGACTCTGCCCATGCCTGCTCTCCTTCGACTCCCGCCCTTTACCCGCTTCAGGCTGGCGGCGCGACCCTGTCCGGATGCGCGGCCTGGAACGCTTCGAGCGCGTTTGCCGTCGCATCGGCGCAGACCAGGGTTGGAAACGCGTCCAGCGCGACCTCGAAGCGGCGGGCGTTGTAGAGCTGGGGGACGAGGCAGATGTCGGCCAGGGTCGGCGCATCGCCGCACAGGAAGCGGCCGGCGCGCCCGACCGCCATCGCCTCGAGCGCGGCGAGGCCCTCGCGCACCCAGTGGCGATACCAGCCGTCGCGCGCCTCCTGCGTCTGGCCGAGCGGCCCGCTCAGATATTTCAAGACGCGCAGATTGTTGAGCGGGTGGATGTCGCAGGCGACCGCCAGCGCCAGCGCCAGCACGTGGGCGCGGTCGCCGGCGTCGGCGGGCATCAGCGGCGGCTCGGGCCGGGTCGCGTCGAGATAGTCGATAATCGCCAGGCTCTGCGTCAGGCGGCGGCCGTCTATCTCCAGCGTCGGCACGAATCCCTGCGGGTTCCTCTCCCGATAGGAATCCGCTTTCTGCTCCCCTTCGAGCAGGTTGAGCGGCACCCGCTCGTGATCGACGCCCTTCAGCGCCAGCGCGATCCGCACCCGATAGCCGGCCGAGGAGCGGAAATAATCGAACAGGACGGGCTTGCTCATGCCCGCAGGCTAGGGGCACAGGGAGCGCAGTCAACCGGCAACAGGAGGCGCGGCATGCGCAGCGACCAGCGGGACAAGGGCCTCTTCTGGTGCCTCGTCGTCGGCAGCATCCTCTATCTCCTCGCTTTGCCCGTCGCGGTGGTGGTGGCGATGATGTCGCCGATGGCCTCCGATTCGGGGCTGACGACCGGCGCCCAGCTGTTCATCTTCACCGCGATGACCTTCCCGGTCGCGATCGTCCTCGGCCCGATCCTCGCCTGGATCGCCTATGTTTCGGGCTGGAACCGGACCGGCTGGGCCCTGCTGCTGCTGCCGGTCGCCTGGCCGGTCGCGCTGCTGGCGGCGATGAGCGTCTGAAATGCGGGCGATGCAGCTCGGCGCGCCCGGCGAGCCGCTCCGCCCCGTCGAGCGCGACCTGCCGGAGCCGGGGTCGGGCGAGCTGCTGATCGCGGTCGCGGCCTGCGGCGTCTGCCGCACCGACCTCCACATCGCCGACGGCGACCTTCGCGGGCCGCTGCCGGTCGTGCCGGGCCATGAGATCGTCGGCCGCGTCGCCGCTTTGGGCGAGGGCGCGCAGGGCTTCGCGGTCGGCGAGAGGGTCGGCGTCCCCTGGCTCGGCCGCACCTGCGGCGTCTGTCCCTATTGCCTCGGCGGCCGCGAGAATCTGTGCGACGCGCCGCTCTTCACCGGCTTCAGCCGCGACGGCGGCTTCGCCAGCCATTGCATCGCCGACGCCGCTTATTGCCTGCGGGTGCCGGATTGCTATGACGACGTCGCCGCCGCGCCTCTGCTTTGCGCGGGGCTGATCGGCTGGCGTGCGCTCGTCATGGCCGGCGAGGCGCCGCGGCTCGGCCTCTACGGCTTCGGCGCCGCCGCCCACATCGTCGCCCAGATCGCTTCGCGGGAGGGGCGGCGAGTCCACGCCTTCACCCGTCCGGGCGATCTTGCCGGCCAGGATTTCGCCCGCTCGCTCGGCTGCGCCTGGGCGGGCGGATCGGATGAGGCGCCGCCCGAGGAGCTCGACGCGGCGATCCTGTTCGCGCCGGTCGGAGCGCTGGTCCCCGAAGCGCTGAAGCATGTGTGCAAAAGCGGGCGCGTGATCTGCGCCGGCATCCATATGAGCGACATTCCGGCCTTCCCTTATGCCCAGCTGTGGGGCGAGCGGAGCATCCAGTCCGTCGCCAACCTCACCCGCGCCGACGGCCGCGCCTTCATGGAGCTTGCGGCCCGGACGCCGATACGCACCGCGACCACCGCATTCCCGCTTAACGACGCCAACCAGGCGCTGGAGCGGCTGCGCGAGGGCAAGATCGAAGGCGCCGCGGTGCTGGTGCCCTGAGGCGGGCCCGCCGACCCTAGCGCAGGCAGTGTTTCCTGACCGCCTCGACCAGCGGGGAATCGCCGGCCTCGAGCGCCGCGCGCTCGCCGGCGCGGCAGTCGCCGGCGGCGACCAGCCGGCCGACCCGGTCGCCGAGCGCGCGCGCCCGCTCGACGGCCGCCTGGTCGCCCGGCGCCGGCGCCGCGGGCTGGGCCGCGGCCGCCTGGCGGCTGAGCGCCGTCCAGTCGATCCACAGGCTCCTGGCGTCGGGCGCTCGCGCGGCCGCCATCGACGGCACCGCCAGGACGGCGAGGAGGAAGGCGTTGCGCATGCCGGTCCTTATAGCGCAAATCGCTGAATTTGGGAAGCTTTTCCGGAAACCGGCGCTTGCCCGGGACAGATCGTGGTGCCGCTTGAGGGACTCGAACCCACGACCCCATCATTACGAATGATGTGCTCTACCAGCTGAGCTAAAGCGGCGCTCCCGGGGGAGGGCGCGCCTTATCAGCGGCCACCGGCCGTGACAAGCGGTCCGCCCCAGTCCCCGCGCCGGCCAAAGTCTTAACGGTTTCTCAACCATGGTTGGTGCAGGGTTCCCCCTCAGGAGCGGCAAGCTGCAAGGACGGCCGGATGGATAATCTGCGGGCATTCGACGACGATAGCGGCTTCGGCTCGGCCGCCGACGACGAGCCGGCGATCGAGGCGCCGCCCGAGATCGGCGTCGACGAGCGCCGCATGCACGTCAGAGCCTATAATTACTGGGTGTCGCTGCTCGACGGCCGCCCTTATCCTTCGATCAACGACCTTGAGCCCCATACCCTCGACGATTTCGGCCCGCACAGCGTCCTCCTCGATTTCTCCGACGGCAGCGACGATCCCAAGGTCGCCTGGCTCGGCAGCGCGCTCCGCGAGGAATGCGACCTGATCGGCGACGTCCGCCGGATCAGCGACGTGCCCAAGCGCTCCTTGCTGTCGCGTCTCACCGACCATTATCTGCAGATCATCGCCAATTGCGCGCCGATCGGCTTCGAGGCCGAGTTCGTCGGCCAGCGTGGCCAGAACACGATGTACCGCGGCATATTGATGCCTTTCTCGTCGGACGGCGACGCGATCGATTTCATCTACGGCGTGATCAACTGGAAGGAAGTCGCCGACAGCGCGACCAGCGCCCGGATCGCCCGCGAAGCCGCCCAGGCGCTCGCCGCCGCCCAGCCCGTCGTCGAGGCGAGCCCGGTCTGGGCGGACGGCCCCAACGCCGAGCCGCTGGAGGCGGGGCAGCCGCTGCCCGCCGCCGAGGCCGACTGGGACCTGCCCGAGCCCGAGCTCGGCGCCGATGCGGCGCTCGCCGACCGGCTGTGCGCCGCCCGCGCCAGCGCCGAGGCGGTGAAGAGCGCCGACACGCGCAGCCGCTCCGCCCTCTACCGGGCGCTCGGCCAGGCCTATGATTTCGCCCTCGCCGCCGAAGCGGATTCCGAGGATTATGCCGAGATATTGGAGGATGCCGGAATCAAGGCGCAGGCGCGCGCGCCGATGACGCCGGTGGTCAAGCTCGTCTTCGGGGCGGATTACGACAAGAGCCGCCTCACCGAATTCGCCGCCGCGCTGAGCTGGGCGCGCCGGCAGGACGTGCCCTCGGGCGCGATGGGCGATTATCTTGAAACCTGCGAAGGCGGCCTCAAGGGCCTAGTCCAGGCCGAGCGCCGCGCCCGCCGCCCCGAGCCGAAACCCGATGCCGGCGAAGCGGCCCGCGCCAAGCTGCGCGCCGCGCCGGTGCTTGGCCATGTCGATCTCGATCCGGGCGAGGAGGAGTTCGTCCTGCTCGTCGCCCGCAGCGACGGCGCCGGCGGCCTCGCCATCGTCGCGCCGGTCATCGACAGGTCGATCCTCGACCGCGCCATCCGCAAGGCGGCGGCGTAAGCCCTCAGCCTCGCCGTCCCCCGGCAAGCGAGGGATCAGAAGCGCATCCTGCCGCCCAATGAGAAGACGAGGGCGCGCTGCTGGGCGGCGCGGCCCCTTGTGGCGATGTCGGTCTGCGCCGCGGTGCCGGCGTAGAAGCTCTCGTCGCGGTGGATCGGCGAGGCCTCGAAATCGGTCAAGGCGGCGGCGGCGTCGAGCGCGAAGCGGCGGCCGAGCTGCCAGCTCAGGCCGAGATTGTAATCGACCCGGTCGGCGTCGGGCACCCGCGGGTCGCGGCTCGCGTCGCGGGTCGGGGTGGCGTCGAGCTGGACGCCGGTGCGCAAAGTGAGGCGCTTGCCGGCCGCCCAATCCACGCCGAAGGCGATGCTCCAGCTGTCCTTGTAATTTTGCGGGATCGCCGTGCTAAGCGGCGCGCCGAGCGCGATCCGGTCGAATCGGCTCCAGCCGAAGCGGACCGCCTGGGCGTTGAGGGTGACCGTTTTGGTGACGCCGCCGCGAACGCCCATGATCAGCTGCCACGGAGTCGAGAAGCGGGCGGTGACGCCGGAGCTCGTGTTGCGCGCGGCGAGCGGGCCGAGCAGCCCCTCGATGCGTACATTGCCGTCGAGATTATGCTCGACCGCCGATTTGTAGGCGATGCCGATGCTGACCCGCGGCGAGGGGCGCAGCTGCGCGCCCACGCTCCAGCCCAGGTCCCAGCCATTGCCGCCGAGCCGCAGCCGCGCGTCGGGCGAGCCCGGCGCGAGGTTGGGCAAAGCGTTGGACAGCCAGGCGTCGGCATATTCGATATTGAGCCCAGCGCCGAGGCTGAGCCAGGGCGCTGGGGCGAAGGCGACGGACGGCTGGACGTCGAGCGTCGTCAGCCGCGTGCGAATCGCCGAATAACGCTGCCAGCCCGACGGATCATAGTCGCTGGTGAAGCTGAACGGCGAGGTGATGGCGAGGCCGAGCGCCAGCCGGTCGGAGATACGCAGCGCGAACGCGGTGCCGGGAAGCACGCCCTTCTGCACCGGATCGTGCATCAGCGAGGGGCCGCCGACCGGCAATGGCGGCAGGCCCGGGCGGTCGATCGTGCTGCCCTGGTCGCTCAGCTCGCCGATCGGGAAGAAGGCGGTGGCGCCGAACGACGCGGCGCTCTCCTCGGCGCCGCCGATCGCCGCCGGGTTCCACCAGAGCGACGCCGGGCCCTGATCGGCGACCTCGCCCGAATTGGCCCGGCCCCAACCCCTAACCGATTGTTCCTGAAGGTAGAACCCGGCCGCTTTGGCGGGCGACGCGACTGTTAAGAGGAGCGCAGCTCCCGTCCCGAAAAGCGACATCGGAACGACCGTCCGGCCGCCTCCACCTATTCTTCCTGCCATCCGTCCCCCCACGGTAACCATTGGCGGCAACCATGCCCCGATGCGTCGAATTAGGGGCAATAGCTTTGATTCTCAAGAATATTTGCTTTAATCCGAAATGGATGTATCTTTTTTTTCGCCCAGCAGCAAAAACGAGTCAAACGGGCAACACTCGACCCACTTCCGACAGCGATAGCGCCAAGGGTGATTGTGGGGAAGCCGGCAATATGCTTACCTGTGGATAAACCATGTCCTTGGGGTACAACGATGAATCATCATTTCAGTCTGCAGCCGGGTGAAGAGGCGGCGTCGGCGGCGATTTCCGGCGACCGGATCGGCCCGCTTCCTCTCCAGCATCGCGAGCGGCCGGCGGGCACCAGCCTGTTCGATCTCGGCCAGCTCGACGTGCGCTGGGACGCCGTCTCGGGCACCTTGTGGACGCACATGACTCCGCTCGACCGTCCGAACTTCAACCGGCCGATGCTGCGCGACTTCCAGCGCTGGCAGTCCGAGATCCGCCGCGAGTTCGCGGCCGCCGATGCCGGGCTGCGCTATCTCGTCCTCGGCTCGCGCTTCCCCGGCGTCTTCAACCTCGGCGGCGACCTCGATCTGTTCGCCGCCTTCATCGCCGCGGGCGACCGCGAGGGCCTGGTCAGCTACGGCCGCGCCTGCGTCTCGATCCTCCACAACAATATGCGGCGGCTCGATCTGCCTTTGATCACCATCGCCCTCGTCCAGGGCGACGCCTTGGGCGGCGGCTTCGAGGCGGTGCTCTCGTTCAACGTCATCGTCGCCGAGCGCGGCGCGCGCTTCGGCCTGCCCGAGATCGCCTTCGGCCTGTTCCCCGGCATGGGCGCGCACTGCCTGCTGTCGCGCAAATTGGGCCTCGCCAAGACCGAGCAGATGATGCTGTCCAACCGCCTCTATTCGGCCGAGGAGATGTACGAGATGGGCATCGTCCACGTGCTGGCCGAGCCCGGCGGCGGCGAGGATGCGGTACGCTCCTACGTCGCCAAGCAGGGCCGGCGGCAGGCGGGCCATCGCGGCATCTACCACGCCTCGGCGCTGGTCGATCCGGTCACGCTCGACGAGCTCCAGTCGGTGGTCGAGGTCTGGGCCGATTCGGCCATGTGCCTCACCGATTCCGACCTGAAGCTGATGCGCCGCCTGGTCGACGCCCAGGCAAGGCTCGCCGCCGCCTGAGCAGGTTTGAACCGACCCGTTCCGTCACCCCAGCGAAGGCTGGGGTCCATGCGGACTCATAATGGGTTCCAGCTTTCGCTGGAATGACGATGTTCGTTCGAGCCGCGCCCGCGCCGCGGTTCAGCCGCGGGCTGCTCGGAAGGCGGGGATTTCGGCGCCGCCCTTGCCGGTCCAGAGCTCGCCGCGCTGCTGCGCCTCGAGGCGGCGGCCGATCACGTCTTTCGGCGCCGGGCGGCCGAGGAAGAAGCCCTGGGCGGCGGTGCAGCGGGCGCCGGTGACGTAGCCCAATTGCGTCTCGGTCTCGATCCCCTCGGCGACGATCTCCATGTCGAGCTCGGCGGCGAGGCCGACCAAAGCGTGGATGATCGCCCGCGCTTCCTTGCTGCGGGTCACGTCGGCGATGAAGCTGGTGTCGATCTTGATCTTGTCGAAGCGATATTTCTTCAGATAGGCGAGCGAGGAATAGCCGGTCCCGAAATCGTCGAGCGACAGCTTGAGGCCGATCTTCTGGAACTCCTTGATCAGCGAGTTGGACTGGGCGTTGTCCTCGAGCAGCACGCTCTCGGTGATCTCCAGCTCGAGCCGGCGCGCCTGCAGGCCCGACGTGTAGAGCGCGGAGAGGATCATGTGCGGCAGATGGAGGTCCTTGAGCAGGGCCGGCGACATGTTGACCGCGACGGTGACGGTCTCCGGCCAGGTCGCCGCCGCCGCGCAGGCCTGGCCGAGCACCCAGTGGCTGATCGACGAGATCAGGCCGGTCGACTCGGCGATCGGGATGAACTTGGCGGGGCTGACCATGCCGAGCTCGGGATGGTGCCACCTGAGCAGCGCCTCGCAGCAGCTGATCTCGCCCGATTTCAAGTCGACGATCGGCTGGTAATAGACTTCCAGCTCCTCTTTCTCGATGGCGACGCGCAGCGCCGCCTCGAGGCTGCGCAGATCGAGGAACTCCTCCTCCATCGACGGCTCGAACAGGCAGAAGCCGTCCCGGCCCTTCGCCTTGGCGTGGTACAGCGCCATGTCGGCGTGCTGGAGGAGGATATCGGCTTCGCGGCCGTCGGTCGGCGCGATCGCCACGCCGATCGAGCCGGTGACCTGGATCGAGACGCCCTCGACGCTCATCGGCACGGTCAGGCCGCGCATCACCTCGCGCGCCAGATCCTCGGCGAACCCGTCCTTGGTGCCGCGGGCGAGGAGGACGAACTCGTCGCCGCCGAAGCGGGCGACGCAGCCGCGGCCGTCGACGATCGAGGAGAGCTGCCGCGCCATCTGGCACAGCACCTTGTCGCCGGTCGGATGGCCGAGCGAATCGTTGATCTCCTTGAACTTGTCGAGGTCGATCCACAAAACGGCGAGCTTGCCGCTGCCGCCGTCGACGATCTCGGCCATTTCCGCCTGGAGCCGTTCCTGGAAGGCGCCCCGATTCTCGAGCCCGGTCATCGTATCGAAGCGCGCCAGCCGCTCGAAGCGGGCGGTCAGCCTCTTCTGCTCGTGGGTCGCGGACATGGCCTTCAGCACCGCCGAATAGGTCTGCAGGGTGATGTCGATCATGCCGATCATGAAGACGATGGTGACGCAGCCGAGCACCCAGCGCAGCGGATCGATACTCAGGAACAGGCCGATCGACAATGGCGTGGCGGCCAGAGCGAGCTGGCCGATCGCAATCACCGGCCGACCGGCATTGCGTCCGGAAATGCCGGCGGCGTAGCCGATCGCCACCGTCGCCGCGAGCAGATGGTGGAGGGCATTGTCCGAGCGGAGCAGGGTGAGCAAGGCGAGAAGGCCGAGCAGCAGGGCGAAGGCCCAGGCGCCAAGCTCGTAAGTCACCTCCGAGCGGGCATTCTCGGTCTCGTCCTGGCCGAGCACCCGGTGGAAGAAGACGGCATGGGCCATGCGGAAGGCGCCGGTCAGCCCGATCGCCACCGCCGTCGCGCCGAGCCAGGGGTCGCCGGTGGACAGCGCTATCGCCGAGCTGACTGCGGCGCCGGCGACCGCGCCGATGCCCAGCGACGTCGACGACGCGAACAGGGTCTCGACCAGCGAGCGGCGGACCTCGTCCGCGACTTTGCTATCGGTCTTTCCGATCTGGCGCAGCTTGGCGACGATGCTGGTCAATTATCTCTCCGCTCGAACGCGGGTCATGGCCTAAACTTCTTTATCTTGAATTAAGGCTGCCTTTCCGCGCGCGCGATCCGCCCGCGCGCGAGGGCGCGACGCCCGCGCGCGGAGACGCCGGTCAGGCGCGGCGCCGCCGGCGTCGATTTGACTATGAACCGCGGCCGCGAAAGCGGGCCGCGTTCAGCCGTGGGCCGGCAGGAAGCCTTCCATCCGCGCGCCGGCGCTCTCGAACTGCGGGCGCAGCCGTTCGTTGAGGCGCCGGTAATTATAGAAGGGCACCGACGGCCAGAGATGGTGGCCGAGGTGGAAATTCTGGCCGAGCAGGATCCAGTGGCCCATCGGCCAGTCGATCACGCGCGCCTTGCCGTAGCGGTCGGTCTTGTCGAACGGCACGTGCGGCAGCCACTGGAAGAAGATGTTGAGCAGCACCAGGCCGACCATCACCGGGACCCAGTAGAGCAAAAGCGCTTCCTGCCAGTAGCCGGTCGCGACCGCGATCCAGAACGCCAGTTGCAGCGACGTCACCGTGACGACGTGCAGGCGCATCTCGCTTGGGGTCAGCATCGCCTTCTTGAGCGTGTAGCTCGCCGCCGGGACGAGCTTGACGATCGGCAGCGGCAGCAGCAGCAGGGTGCGCAGGCCCAGCACACGCCCGACGCTCTTCCACAAGGGTCCGTGGCACAGGGCGTAGTCAGGATCCTCGTCCTTGTTGGTATGCTGATGGTGGAGGAGGTGGATCCGCTTCAGCGCCGGATAGCTGGTCATCATGTTGAGCGCGCCCCACCAGCCGATCAGCCGGTGCAGCCAGGCGAGATCGGTGCGCCGCGCGATATTGCCGTGGATGCCCTCGTGAACGAGGGTGTAATAAGCGAAGACCATGTAGCCGAGCGGCAGGACCACCAGCCACATCGGAACGAGGCCGGCCAGCGCGCTCGCGATCAGAGCGGCCTGGGAGAGCGGCAAGAAGATGGCGAGGCGCAAGGTCGGCCAGGCGATCGCCGGCGTTAGCCCTTGCGCCACCTCCCGTTCGTCCCGCAGCGTCATCGCCAGCATGTTCGTTCTGTCCCCTCAAGCGGACCCAGCCCTCACGGCGCAGTCCGGCAACCCGATCCTTACCGCCGCCTTTACCACAATAATATCCGGAAAGAACAGGGTCCTGCCCCCGCGCCGCCGTCGTCGCAGGATGGCACACCGGCCCGTGCCGGAGTTACACCGCATGTCCCCGCCGCTTCGTCGCAAGCCCGCCGTCGCGCGGAACCGCAACCATTTGTGAAGGTTTGGCTGGCATCACCTCCACCCATGCGACCGGAAGCCGCCAAACCCATGTTCAGTGCGACCCTCAAGCCGCATCTCGAGCTCGTCCTCAGCCAGCCCGACGGGCAGCCCTGGCGGCTGACCTTCTCGCCCGGCATCGAGCGCTTCATCGGCTATTATCCGCGGCTCGACGGCATCGATTGCGGCGGGCCCCTGCTCTCCTTCGCCAGGATCGATTTCATCGATTAGGGAAATCGCCGCCGCGCCGTCCGTTATCGGGCGATGGCCGCATCCAAACGATCCCCGAAAAACGCCGTGGCCAAACTTCTGAAAGCGGACGCGGCGGTGGCCAAAGCGGCGCGGCCGCACCGGCGGAATCGGGCGGTGCGCCTGCTCGATCACGTCGCGGACCTCGGGGACCAGCCGCAGCTTAGAATGCTGTGCGCGGCCGTGATCGCGGCCGGGCTGGCCGGCGGCGACGGGCGGCTGGCCCGGACCGGGCTGCGCATGCTCGCCGCCCACAGCCTCGCCACCGCCGCCAAGGATTTCGTCAAGCGCCGCATCGACCGCACCCGTCCGCGCTCGGCCGGCAAGCGCGGCAAGGACCATCGCCTTGCCCCCGGCGACAGCGAGGCCAAGGAGGAAACCAGCTTCCCCTCGGGCCACAGCGCCGGCGCGGCCGCCGTCGCCCGCGCCTTCGCCCGCGACTATCCCGAGCATGCCGGCCCGGCCTATGCGGCGGCCGGCGCCCTCGCCCTCGCCCAGATCCCGCGCTGCGCCCATTATCCGACCGACGTCGGCGCCGGGCTGGCGATCGGCGTCGCCGCGGAGGCTGCGGTGGATGCGGTCCTTCGATACGGGCTTCGCCAAGCTCAGTCTCTACCCGGGATGAGCGACATGGTTCTGGCTCTCCCCGCTCATCCTGAGCAGCCGTTGAGCTTGACGAAACGGCGTATCGAAGGAGCCCGGCTGGCGCCTGGCGCTGCTTGCGCTTAAGCCCTCGCGCGTTGTCCAGGCCTGAATCCGGAGCGTAACTTGCGTAAATCCCTCGCCGCCGCCCTCGTCCTCCTCGCCGCCTGCTCGCCCGAAGCAGGACCGCCCCCGCAGAACAAGGAAAGCGCCATGGCGCAGCGACAAATAGCCCCCGTGCTGACCGCGCCCGACGCGCACGACATCCATTCCTACGCCCGCCCGGCCGAGGCGCGGGTCACCCACCTCGCGCTCGACCTCAACGCCGATTTCACGGCGAAAAGGATCGCCGGCACCGCCACCCTCGACGTCCAGGCGGCGCCGGGCGCGAAGGAGATCGTGCTCGATTCGAAGGGCCTCGAAATCCACGCGGTGACCGATGCGCAGGGCAAGCCGCTTCCCTTCGTGCTCGGCAAGGCCGATCCGATCCTCGGCGCGCCGCTCATTGTCCAGCTCGGCGGGGCCAGGCAGGTGAAGATCGCCTATGCGAGCGCGCCCGACGCCGCGGCGCTGCAATGGCTGACCCCGCAGCAGACCGCCGGCAAGCAGCATCCCTTCCTGTTCAGCCAGGGCGAATCGATCCTCAACCGGACCTGGATCCCGACCCAGGACAGCCCCGGCATCCGCCAGACCTGGGAAGCGCGGATCGTCGTTCCGGAGCCATTGAAGGCGGTGATGAGCGGCGAGAGGCTGACGCCCGACGGCGAGGCCGTGCCCGAAGCCGAAGGCGGCGGCCGCGCCTTCCGCTTCCGCATGGACAAACCGGTCGCGCCCTACCTGATCGCGCTCGCCGCCGGCGACATCGCCTTCCAGCCGCTGGGCAAGCGCACCGGCATCTACGCCGAGCCGGCGACGCTCAAGGCCGCCGCGTGGGAATTCGCCGACACCGAGAAGATGGTCGACGCCGCCGAGCAGCTTTACGGCCCCTATCGCTGGGGCCGCTACGACATCATCGTGCTGCCGCCCTCCTTCCCGTTCGGCGGGATGGAGAATCCGACCCTCACCTTCGCCACGCCGACCGCGATCGCGGGCGACCGCAGCCTCGTCAGCCTGATCGCGCACGAGCTGGCGCACAGCTGGTCGGGCAATCTCGTCACCAACGCGACCTGGTCCGATTTCTGGCTGAACGAGGGCTTCACCACCTACTTCCAGAGCCGGATCATGGAGAAGCTCTACGGCATGGAGGCGACCGACCGCGAGCGCTCGCTGGGCTGGGACGACATGCAGGCGGCGATCCGGGAGGCGGGCGGGCCGGCCAGCCCGAAAAGCCGGCTCCATCTCGATCTTGAAGGCACCGATCCCGACGACGGCATGAACGACATCGCCTATGAAAAAGGCGCCGCCTTCCTGCGCACGATCGAGGCCGCGGTGGGACGCGAGCGGTTCGACGCGTATTTGCGCTCCTATTTCGACCGCCACGCCTTCCAGCCGATGACCTCGTCCGTCTTCCTCGCCGACATCCGCGTCGAGCTGGTCAAGGGCGACCGGGCGCTGGAGCGCAAGCTCATGCTGGATCAATGGGTCTACCGGCCCGGCACCCCTTCGAACGCCGTGCCGCCGCCGGCCGGCGCGTTCGCCGCGGTCGACGCCGCCTCCGCCGCCTTCGCCGCCGGCGGGCCCGCCTCCGCCGCGCCGTTCCAGCGCTGGACGACCTCGGAGCGGCTGCGCTTCATCACCCGGCTGCCCAAGGCGCTGCCCAGGCCCCGCCTCGCCGAGCTCGACCGCGCGTACGGCCTGTCCGACACGCGCAACAGCGAGGTGCTGTTCGCCTGGCTCAGGCTGGCGCTGAGGAACCGCTACGACCCCGCCGTCCCCGCCGCCGAGCGCTTCCTGACCTCGATGGGCCGCCGCAAGTTCGTCCTGCCCTTGTTCAAGGCCCTGGTCGAGCAGGGCGCCTGGGGCCGCCCGATCGCGGAACGCATCTACGCCAAGGCCCGCCCGACCTACCACCCGGTGACCAGCGGCTCCGTCGACAAGGTCATGCGGGGCGAGGGGGGCTAGCGTCATCCCGGCGAAAGCCGGGATCTCAGGACACGAGGTCACGGCGCGTGGGCCGAGACCCCGGCTTTCGCCGGGGTGACGATTTATCCGCTTTGGCGGCAAGAAGCGGGGTGCGCGGCCGCGGCAAAGAGGGGAGACCGGCAGCAACCAAAGGACCCGCCATGCCCTTCATCCTCTCCGGCCTCGCCGCCGAACCTTTCCTTCCCCTGTTCGGCCTTGCCGACGCCGTACTCGCCGCGCGCGGCGTGCGGCGCCTCGCCGCCGAGCCGAGCTTTCCGTGCCGGGTGACGCTGGAGGATGCGGCGCCCGGCGAGAGGGTGCTGCTGCTGCCGTTCGAGCACCAGCCGGGTCCCTCGCCTTATCGCGCCTCGGGGCCGATCTTCGTTCGGGAAGGGGCGGCGGACAGGCGGGTCACCGATCGGGTGCCGGACAGTTTCCGGCCGCGGCTCTACTCCGCCCGCGCTTATGACGAAGCGGACGACATGGTCGACGCCGAGGTTGCCGAAGGGACCGCGCTCGAGCCGCTGATCGAGCGCCTGCTCGCCCGCGCGGACACCGCCTATCTCCACCTCCACCACGCCCGCCGCGGCTGCTACGCCTGCCGCGTCGACCGGGGCTGAGACGCGGGCGGGTGGCGCCTAACGTCATCCCGGCGAAAGCCGGGATCTCAGGTCGAGAAGTCACGGCGGGCGGGCCGAGGCCCCGGCCTTCGCCGGGGTGACAGGAGACTCGCTTCGCCGCATCCGCTTTTGCGACGAAATGATGGTGAAAGCGGCATTTACCATCTTGCGTCCCGATGCGGGTTGAAACACTATGGCTAGTGGCGCGGCCACGGGGGCGACGCTAAACGTTGTAGATTCGGGCTGCGTTTCCCATATCGGGCGCAGGCCGGAAAAGGCTGCCCTGTGGATATCGGGGACAAGCCGAAATTAGCGCCCCGCTCCCCCGCCGAAGCGCCTAGGGAAGGGTAAGAACCCACTGGAACGGACATGGAACAAGGGATAGGATGATGGACCTGAGCGGCAGCAGCGAAGTGGGAGCGGGTGACGTGAGCACCGCCGTGGCGCAAGCGCCCAAAAAGGCCAGAGCAGGCTCCAGATCGGTGAAGCCTTTATTCTATCCGGTCGAGGTCGATCACAGCCGCGACGACCTCCTCACCGACTTCGGCAAGGAGACGCTGCAGGATCGCTATCTGCTGCCCGGCGAATCCTATCAGGACCTGTTCGTCCGCGTCGCCTCGGCTTATGCCGACGACGCCGAGCACGCCCAGCGCGTCTACGATTATATCTCGAAGCTGTGGTTCATGCCGTCGACGCCGGTCTTGTCGAACGGCGGCACCGGGCGGGGCCTCCCCATCTCCTGCTATTTGAACTCGGTGCCGGACAGCCTGGAGGGCATCGTCGACACCTGGAACGAGAATGTCTGGCTGGCCGCGCGCGGCGGCGGCATCGGCACCTATTGGGGCTCGGTCCGCGGCATCGGCGAGCCGGTCGGCCTCAACGGCAAGACCAGCGGCATCATCCCGTTCGTGCGGGTGATGGACAGCCTGACGCTGGCCATTTCACAAGGTTCGCTGCGGCGGGGCTCGGCGGCCTGCTATCTCGACATCTCGCACCCCGAGATCGAGGAGTTCCTCGAGATCAGGAAGCCGTCGGGCGACTTCAACCGCAAGGCCTTGAACCTCCATCACGGCGTGCTCGTCACCGATGCGTTCATGGAGGCGGTGAAGAGCGGCGCCGAATGGGTGCTGCGCAGCCCCAAGGACGGCTCCGAGCGCGCCACGGTCGACGCGCGCTCATTGTTCCAGAAGCTGGTCGAAACCCGGCTCGCGACCGGCGAGCCCTACATCATCTTCATCGATCAGGTGAACCGCTCGATGCCGCGCCACCACCGCGAATTGGGCCTCAAGGTCACGACCTCGAACCTGTGCTCGGAGATCACCTTGCCGACCGGCCGCGACCATCTGGGCAAGGACCGCACCGCGGTCTGCTGCCTCTCCAGCCTCAACCTCGAGACCTGGGACGAATGGCACGGCGACAGGAATTTCATCGAGGACGTGATGCGCTTCCTCGACAATGTGCTGACCGACTATATCGACCGCGCCCCCGAGGAGATGGCGCGGGCCAAATATTCGGCGTCGCGCGAGCGCTCGGTCGGCCTCGGCGTGATGGGCTTCCACTCCTTCCTCCAGGCCCGCAACATCCCGTTCGAGGGCGCCATGGCGAAGAGCTGGAACTTCAAGATTTTCAAGCACATCGCCGCCCAGGTCAACGAAGCCTCGATGATGCTCGCCAACGAGCGCGGCCCCTGCCCGGACGCCGCCGATCAGGGCGTGATGGAGCGCTTCTCCTGCAAGATGGCGATCGCGCCGACCGCGAGCATCTCGATCATCTGCGGCGGCACCTCGGCCTGCATCGAGCCGATCCCGGCCAATATCTACACCCACAAGACGTTGAGCGGCAGCTGGTCGATCAAGAATCCGCATCTTCAGAAGCTGCTGGTCGAGAAATCGAAGGATTCGGAATCGGTGTGGAACTCGATCCTCGAGCAGGGCGGCTCGGTCCAGCACCTCGATTTCCTCACCCCCGAGGAGAAGGACACCTACAAGACCAGCTTCGAGATCGACCAGCGCTGGCTGCTCGAGCTCGCCGCCGACCGCACGCCCTATATCGACCAGGCGACCAGCCTCAACCTGTTCATCCCCGCCGACGTCGACAAATGGGATTTGCTGATGCTCCACTACCGCGCCTGGGAGCTGGGCATAAAGTCGCTTTATTATCTGCGCTCCAAGAGCGTGCAGCGCGCCGGCTTCGCCGGCGGCGTCGAGGCCGACAACACACCCGACCTGAAGCAGATCGAGCTCGCCGCCACGACGGATTACGACGAATGCCTGGCGTGCCAGTGATGGGGTCGGAGGGAAGAGGCTGCGCCCCCTCCGTCATCCCGGCGCAAGCCGGGATCCCAGGTCGGAAGGTCACGGCGTTTCTCCACGAGATTCCGGCCTTCGCCGGAATGACGGTTTCGCTCCGCGCCGCACCCCTTGCCGTCCTTCTCCTGCTCGCCGCCTGCGCCACCCAGTCGCCTGCCGCGGTCGCGCCGCAGGCGCCGGGCTTCTTCTACGGCGTCTGGCACGGCTTCATCTTCCCGATCGCCTGGGTGCTGTCGCTCTTCATGCCCGACGTCTCGGTCTATGCCGTGCCCAACAATGGCGGCTGGTACGATTTCGGCTATTTCATCGGCATCGTCTTTTTGGGCGTCGGCGCGCGCAAGGCCAAGCGCAAGGTGGTGCGCGAGACGGTGATCGAGCGGGTGGTGGAAGAGCAATGATACCGACCTACGGCCATATCTTCCTGGCGGCGGCGGCGCTCGCCTTGCTCGCCGCCTGCTTCTACGCCGCCGCCTGGCTGAGGCATCGCGGCTTCGGCCGGGGGACGCCGCAATATGCCCATGGCCGCGACGGCCGCCGCTTCGCGATCTGGTCGCTGGCCGCGGCGCTCCTCCTCGCCGCGATCGGCTGCCTGACGCCGCTCTACGGGATCGCGATCGGCTGATGGCCGCGTTCTGGACCATCCTCGGCTTCTGCGTGATCCTTTCCGGCACCTGGTCGGTCGCGAGGCCCGACAGCCTGTGGGGGCGGCGCGAGCCGCTCGGCCCAGAGGAGCGCATCCTCTACCGCGCCGGCGGCGTCGTCGCCATCGCCGGCGGCATCATCCTCGTCTCCAAGGGCTACGCGCTCATCCAAGGAAACTGACCCATGCCCCTTCTCGAAGCCCGCAAGCAGTACAAGCCGTTCGAATATCCCTGGGCGTTCGATTTCTGGAAGCGCCAGCAGCAGATCCACTGGATGCCCGAGGAGGTGCCGCTTGGCGAGGATTGCCGCGACTGGGCGCAGAAGCTGACCGAGCACGAGCGCTCGCTGCTCACCCAGATCTTCCGCTTCTTCACCCAGGCCGACATCGAGGTGCAGGATTGCTACCACGACAAATATGCCCGCGTGTTCAAGCCGGTCGAGATCAAGATGATGCTGACCGCGTTCAGCAACATGGAGACGGTCCATATCGCGGCCTACTCGCACCTGCTCGACACGATCGGCATGCCGGAGAGCGAGTACAGCATGTTCCTTCAATATAAGGAGATGAAGGACAAGCACGATTATCTCGCCACGTTCGGAGTCGACACCGACGAGGACATCGCCAAGACATTGGCCATGTTCGGCGGCTTCACCGAGGGGCTGCAGCTGTTCGCCAGCTTCGCCATGCTGATGAATTTCCCGAGGTTCAACAAGATGAAGGGGATGGGCCAGATCGTCTCGTGGAGCGTGCGCGACGAATCTCTCCATTGCGAGGGCATCACCCGCCTGTTCCACGCCTTCACCCGCGAGCGCGACTGCCTGACCCCGGCGGTCAAGCGCGACATACGCGACGTCTGCCACACCACGGTCGGCCTCGAGGACGCCTTCATCGATTTGGCGTTCGAGCAGGGCGCCGTCCCCGGCATGACGCCCAGGGAGATCAAGAAATATATCCGCTACATCGCCGACTGGCGCCTCAGCCAATTGGGCCTCACCCCGATGTTCATGATCGAGGACCACCCTTTGCCCTGGCTGGCGCCCCTCCTCAACGGCGTCGAGCACGCCAACTTCTTCGAGACGAGGGCGACCGAGTATTCGAAGGCCGCGACCCGCGGAAACTGGGGCGAAGTCTGGGACAATTTCGACCGGCGCAAGGCCGCCAACGCAAGCGCGGCCAATGATGGCGAAGGTTCATCCGCCGAAGCCTCAGCGAAGGCGGACGGCGACGACATGTTCACGCGGGCGGGCGTGGCGGCGGAGTAACCCCCCTCTCCCCTTGAAGGGGAGAGGGCTGGGGAGAGGGGGAGTCCATGCCCACGGTCCTCCGCATCGAAGGCTACCGTTTCTACTTCTACAGCCATGAGCCGAATGAACCGCCGCACGTGCATGTCGACAGAGCGGAAGCGACGGCGAAGATTTGGCTGGAGGATGTGACGGTCGCAACGAGCCGGCGCTTCCGAACCAAGGAGCGCAATGCTATCTTGGCGCGCGTCGAAGAGCATCGCGAGATGATGCTGGAGGCATGGCATGAATATTTCCGCTCGAATCGCTGACGAACGCGTAGCCGACGTACGGTTCGAGGGAGAGCGGCTGATCGTCGACCTCCAGGACGGGCGCACGATCGCCGTGCCGATCGCCTGGTATCCCCGCCTGCTCGACGCCACGCCGGAACAGCGCGTCAACTGGCAAAAGGCCGGCGCCGGCTACGGCATCCACTGGCCCGAGATCGACGAGGATTTGAGCACGGAAGGGCTTCTGCGCGGCGCCCCAGCGCCGAGGCGTGCGGCGTGAAGGGGAATTGGGGCGAGGTCTGGGACAGCGTAGCCTGCCGGGGTGCAGGCGAAGCCGCCGCAGGAACGCCGCCAATGCCAGCGCGGCGAACGACGGCGAAGGGGGCTTGTCAGCCGAAGCTTCAGCGAAGGCGGAAGGCGACATGTTCACGCGGGCGGGCGTGGCGGTCGAGTAGGCAGCATGGGGTTAAGCATCCATTGGATACGCGATGGCAGGCATAGTTAAGCGGTGCCCCGGTGTCTTGGTGTGCGATGTCACGCGTCGGATCAAGCGGCGTCTTTTGATCAACTTTGAGCAGATTGAGGCAATAGAGCGTATCTTTGGTGAAATCCACGCTATTAATCTAAGCGGACTTTCTAAATCTGAGGCAGAGTATATCTCAGAGAGGCCGACTTCCTACGAAGTAAAACTTAGCGATGGCGCTACTTATCCAGTTTCTAGCAGCAAGGACATCGCATCTATTCGTACATCTAAGTCGCGACGTATCGAGAGCATAAATGTTACAGAGATAGGCACCACTATTTTCGCGAAGCTAGACTTGGGAGATGTTTTCGCCCTGTCAGGACGTATTTCGATCGAAGGACCTGAAGACAAGGCAGAACATTATGCTAATAAGTTGGAGAGGGTAATAACGGAGAATTCTGACTATACCGTTCGCGCCAAGCGATTCTCGTCTTTTTTTGCCGGCATATTGGGGTCGTTCTTAGTGACGGCGACGTTGTTTATGGTATCATCAGTAGCTCTAACTCCATCTCAAAGAAACAACGAAATAAGCGCCGGCACAATTACTGTTTTCTTCTTCGCGATGGTTTTATGGATTGCCATCCTAGTAGAAGCACCGAAGGAGCGATGGCTGCCCGATGTGAGTCTCCTATGGGGATATGGAGAGAGACAACATGCCGTAGCAAAGACGGTGATCAAGGGACTGTTCTTCACCTTCCCCGTCTGGCTAGCTGGCGTCTTCTTGCCGAATCTTTTCTAGCGGGAAAATGCGACCATTTTATACCTTTGCCTGCATCGTGCAGGAAGTCTCATTCCTAAGGCTTATGAATTCCGAGACTCAATACCTAAGCCACTGAGTCCGCCAGCCGCCACCTATCTGCTCTCAGCACCGCCAGCCTTCGCCCATCCGCTTTCAGCACGGCCAGGCACCGCTCGCCGCCATCAAGCGTGGCGACGTCCTCGTCGACAATGAGCTCGATCTTCAGCGCGAGCGCTGGCAGGTCGGGCGCCGGCGTGCGGAGCAGGCGCTTCAGCGCCGCATCGCGGTCGCATTCGAAGTCGTTGTTCCGGTCTTCGAAGGGCTGGAACTCAGTCTTCGTCGAGCGGCGCCGGGGACTCCCGGCTCACTCGAAGCAACGGCCGCTCTCGCACCCGCCTTCGACGTCGATCTGTTCGCTCCGACGAGCGCCAAGAACCTCGATGCCCTTGGAGCCGATTATGCCGTCGAGAGGCAGGGCCAGCACGAACGGCTTCATCGCGGTGAGACAGATGCAGCCGGGAAGCGAGCCGATTACCTCGATGCCCCAATATTCCGGGCATTCGATATAGATGAGCGGCGAGAGGCTGACGTTCATGTTGAGGCAGGGCGCCTCGCCCCGGACGATCAGGATGTTGCGGCCAGCAACGTTGACGACCTCGGCGGAATCGAAATTGATCCGCCGGACGCTCTCGGCGGCCGCCAGGGCCGCGAAGTCGCGAAGTGACATGGGTTGATCCTCCTTGCAAAACGCCGCGCGATTCCACGGCGGCGCATTCTTCGCATGATGTAAACTGGCAGGCGCGTGATCTCGATCACGGCGGGGCGCCGCGGGGGTAGACGCAAGCCGTGGACAGCCATCGGCGGGTGGAACGACCGTGCGCCGGTGTGTGACCGGGACTCGGCCGTCTGCGGTAATGCCGGCAATTCCCCCGATACCATCCCTAATCCGCCACCGCCGCCAATCTCCACCCATCCGCCTTCAGCGCCGCCAGGCACCGCTCGCCGCCATCAAGCGTGGCGACGTCCTCGTCGACGGTGAGCTCGATCTTCAGCGCGAGCGCGGGGAGGTCAGGCGCCGGCGCCCGGAGCAGGCGCTTCAGGGCAGCGAAGCGGGCGCATTGGAGGTCGTTGAAGCGGTTCTCAGGCTAAGTGGCTAGCGTTCGGATCGCGGCGGCAGCACCTTCAGCGGCGCCGGGACGACTGCGCCGGCGTTGGGTCCATCGCCCAGGAATCGGACCCCCGCCGCCTCGAACGCCCGCCGGATCGCCGCCACCTTTTCCGCCTGAATATCGCGCTGGTCATTCTCGAGCCGGAGGATCGTTCGTCGGCTGACGCCCGCCGCTGCGGCGGCTTCATCGAGCGACCATTGCAGCGCCGCCCGCGCCATCCGGCACTGTGCCGGGCTGAAACCCTCAGGAGGCAGAAAAACCCCCTTGACGAAGAGTCGCGTGGTCACTAGCAGTGACCTCAAAGAAAGGAACCTCGGGCATGGCTGCCACGAGCCATAACCTGTCGCGCCGGGCTCTGCTAGGCGCGGGCGCGGCCGCTTGCGCGTTCGCCGCCGCGGCTCCCTCATCCCCGTTCGGGCTGAGCTTGTCGAAGCCCGTCCCTTCTTCACCTCTAGAAGGAGAGAATGCCCTTCGACAGCCTCAGGGCGAACGGGAGGTGCGCGCGCGGAACGCTCTGCACAGCCGTTGGCACCGCGCGCTCGCCGCCTGCCGACAGGCCGAGGCGCGGGTCGCCGCGTTCAAGGCGGAGGAAGCGCTTTTGCCGGCAGCGCAGCGGACGTTCCCGGCCTGCGAGGCGCTGGAGGAGAGGTTCGGCCGGCTCGACGACCTCCGCCTCGCCGCGCTCCGCCGCCTGCTTGGCCTCGCCGCGCCCGACCTTACCGCCCTTTCGCTCAAGTTCGACCTCGCAATCGCCGATCAGGCTTGGGAGCTCGACGGCTGCGAAACCTGCCTCGTTACGCTCCAGACCGATGCAAGGAGGCTGGCTTATGGCGGCTGAAGAACCGGCCAGGGGTGACCACGCAGCCTCGACGAAGGTGACGCGCCGCACGGTGCTGGGCGCGGGCGCCGCGGCGACCGCACTCGTCGCCACCGGCGCAGGCATAGCGGCTGCGGAGTCCGCGACCCCGCCGCCCGATCCACGTCTGCCGGGGCCTAAAAGCGAAGACCCCGGCGTGGACTATGTCTGCGAGCGGTGCGGCGGCAACACCGTCACCCGCGACGCCTGGGCCGCATGGGACGTCGAGGCGCAGGAATGGGTGCTCGGCGCCGCCTTCGACTACGCTTACTGCCATGATTGCGACGAAGAGACGCGCCTTGAGGAGGTCGATCTCGCAACCCGCGAGCCGACCGAGTAGTGACGCCGACCTTTACTCCGCCGCGAACGGCAGGGCCGGCGGCGCCGGCGGCTTCCGCGGCCGCCGCACCGGCAGCCGCCCCTCCGCCAGTAGGACGAGCCGGTCCCGGACCGAACCCAGATCGTAATAGAAGCCCTGCCAGCCGGCCCGCCGGGCCGTCTCGCTGAGGGGAGGGCGCATCAGGAACAGCTCAGGCGTCTGAAGGTCGGCCGGCAGATAGTGGATCGAGAAGCGGCCCAGCCCGGGCGCCACCAGGACCAGGAAGAGCGGGAAATAGATGCCCGCGTCCATGCGCTGCTTCTGCGGTCCCCACGCCGCGCCGAGCAGGAGCCTTGGCGGCGTGCTGCCATCCGAGCTACTCGAGGCCTTCACCTGCGCCAGATAGCCGCAGAAGTCGCAGATGATGTCGGCGCATTTGAAGTTGGGCGGAAGCGTCTTCAGGGTGCGCGACCGCTTGCAGCGCGGGCAAGCGCAGTTCTGCACCACCAGCCCCTCGCCGAGCGCACCCAAATCCTGCTTCGCTGTCGTCATGAGCCCCGCAATCCAGGGCTGAATTGTAGAGCGGCCCGCCGATCAAACAGCCGTCGAACAACGCAACTTCATGCTTATATTTCACCGATTTGCGGAGTGGGCGCACATTGCGGGTCGTCGCCCCAAAAAAACATTTTCCTGCACGCCTGTTCGTGCGTATCTGTTCCCGCTCCGTTCCCTTCAGTGATTGAGCATGCGATGACCGACCACTTCCCCCTCCCGAAGTCCCCGTCCCACCGGCATAGCGTCCGGTGCCGGCGCCCCGGGATATGCGGGGCGGGGAGGACGTGATGGCTGAAGACGGCGCCGCGCAAGCCGCCGGCAACGCCTTCTTAATGCTTGGCTCCTAGCCTCCGCCGGGCGATGGGAGGCAGCATGTCGTTGAAGGCGATCGGTTTGCTTGCGCCGCTGGCGCTTGGCGGGATCTGGTTCAGCGGAGCGCTCGGCGGCGGCGTCTATTCGCGCGACGTCGACCGGCCGCCGGCCCAGGTCATGGCCGCGCTCGCCGACCTCGACGTGCGCGGGCAGCCCGGCTCGCCCGGCACCGATCCGTCCCGCTCGGGCGGCGTCCAGCCGGTCTTCCGCACCGAGCGCGGGGCAAGCAGCATCAGCTTCCTGGTGATGAGCGGCGACAAGGTCGCCACCCGCATGACCGCTTTCCTGGAGCCGCTCGACGGCGGCGCCCGCACCCGCGTCACCGCCGCGGTCGAACGCGGCGACGCGCCCGACGATTTCGTCTCGCCCGCCTTCCGCTCGACCGGCATCACCATGGGCCTGTTCGCGATGGCGATCGAGGGCGAGCTGAACGCGCTGACCCTGCCGCCGCGCAAGAGCAAGGCCGAATGCCAGGCGCTCGAGCGCGACCTGCTCGAGGCCAACGCCCCGGCCGGCGCCGGCGACCGGCCCGGCAGCCTGGGCCAGGCGATCGGCGGCACCGCGCGGACGGTGATGATTCTGCACGCGGTCGAGGCCGAGCTTCGCCGCAGCGGCTGCGACACCAATGGCGGCGGCGGCTTCGAGCCGGTCTCCAACGTGATGGGGAACGGCGGCGCGCCCGCGCCGGGGCCGGGGGCCGGGGGCGCCACCTTCGAGCCCGGCAAGCCGATGGTCGACGTCAGCCGCTGATCGGCACCGCCGGCAGCGCGCCATCGCCGCGAAAGCGCCAATTCCGGGGCCCCCGTCCCTTGCCGAAAAAACCGCTTTCCTACAGCCCCGCTCGGGCCTATACGTTCCTGCTATGTTCCGAATCGGGAGAGGATGAATGCCGTTTCCCCCGGCGCGCCGGCGGGCTGTCGATCCGACCTTCCCCCCGGGCCGTTGCGGATCGCCGCCGGCCGGCCCGGCGGTTCCGGCAATCGCCCGCCTCGGCTGCACTGAAAACAAAGGATTCTCGCGGCCGACATGAGGGTCTTTTGTGTCTTTCCGCGGCCCTCACGGCGGGAAAGTTCAGCGGGAGAGTTTCCCCCATGGGAGCTGAACCTTATCAATCTTTCGCGCCTTCCGCTCCCTTCCGCTCGCCGTCCCAATCCCCTAATCTCCAGCGCGAAGGAGCCGTGCGATGGAGGCACCGCCGGGCCGCTACCGGGTCGAGGAGAAAGACGGGCGGCTGGTCGTGATCGACAATGCGACCGGCGCGCCGATCTCCTCGACGATGCCGCCGCCGGCGCCGATGCGGGGGCCCGGCCTCTCCTCGGCGCCGATCGTCGAGGGCAGAGGGGCGATCGACGGCGCCGCCGACTTCCTGCTCGGCATCGCGGTCAGCGAATGGGATTCGGCCGGGCGGGCGGTCGTCCACTGGAAATGGAAGCAGAACAAGCAGGAGCGGCGCTGGGACGCCGCGCTCGACCGGGGCCAGCAGCGGCGCCTCGGCCGCGCTTTGCTCGGCCTCTGCGCGGCGCCCCTGCTCGTCCTCAGCTTCATCCTCCTCGAGGGCGCGGCGATGTGGCTCGGCATCGCGCTCACCCTGCCGCCGATCCTCTGGGCTTCCCACGCCATCCACCGCCTCCAGTCCGAAACCGCCGGCCAGATGCCGCCCGGCGGATCTTGAGGCTCCCCTGCGCGGCTCGCCCGTTAAGCCGTCCTTTACGCCGGCGCGGCACTATGGCCTCGACACATCGAGTGGGAGGATGAAATGCATTGGAAACGCCTGTCCCTTGCCGTGCTTGCGGCCGCGGGAGCGATGCTTGCCGCCGGGTGCGGGGAGGGGGATAGCTTCGTCAAGGACATCAACCAGCCGGTGGCGGTCGTCGCATCCGCGATCCAGGATCTCGACGTGCGCCGGCTGCCCCATACCACGGCGGAGGTCGGCAAGGACGCGCGCCTTCCCGAGATTCGCGCGCTGCGCACCGCCGACGGCTTCACCTGGTCGGTGATGAGCGGCGGCCAGGCCGCCTTGGTGATGACCGCGACGCTCGAGCCGATCAACGGCGGCGCCGCCACCCGCGTCACGGGCCGGGTCGCGAAAGGCGAGGCGAGCCAGGCCGAGGCCATCCTGCCCTTGTTCCGCGATCCGGACGCGATGGGCCGGCTGTTCTCGGTGGCGCTGGAGCGCGAGCTGGGCGACTATATCCCGCGCTCCGAACGCTCCCTGCTAAGCCTTGCCGAGCGACCCTACGGCGCCGCCGCCGGCACGCGCGGGGCGGCGCTCGCCGAGGGCATGGCGACGGTCGCGGCGGTCCGCCGCGGCGGCGGCGGGATCGGCGAGGGGCCGGGCGACTTCGGTCCGGCAATGAGCCGGATGGGCGAGGAGCGGACGGGCGGCGATGCCAATGTCAGCTTCGCCCCCGGCCAGCCGATGGTCGACGCGAAGAGATAAGTCCCGCTTATCCCCTCCATTTCCGAGCGGCCTCGAATTGACACGCTGCCGGCTTGGGCGCACCATCGCCGACGACGTGGTCTGTCCTCCTTGCGATGGAGTTGCCGATGATCGACGTCCTCGAAAAAAGCCCCGCCGAACGGCTGAAAGACGCTTATTCCGCCTGGTCGGAGAGCAAGGGCGTCTCGTCGGCGCAATGGCTCGAGCTGCTCGGCGACGGGATCGAGATGCGTTCGGTGCTCGAGCCCGGGGCCGTCCCCGACGATTTCGCCGCGCTGCGCCGTTCCAAGACCGAGGCGATGGAATATTTCCAGACGCTGGCGAGGGACTGGGAGATGATCGACTTCCGGCCGGAGCGCTTCATCGACGGCGGCGACGACGTGGTGATGGTCGGCCGCTGCGCCTGGCGCAACCGCGCCACCGGCCGCATCGTCGACACGCCCAAGGTCGACGTCTGGCGTTTCGAAGGCGGCAAGGCGGTCGACTTCCTCGAGATGTTCGACAGCCTCGCCTTCATGCGGGCGATCCCGTTCGGCGACGCGATGGGGGTCGGCTGAGCCCCGGCGGGCCTCACTCCTTGTCGGCCGCTTCTCCCAGGCCTGCCTGCTCCATTCGCTCGCGCAGGCTGCGCGGGCGCATGTCGGTCCAGACCTCCTCGATCCAGGCGAGCACTTCGGGCTTCAGCCCCTGCTTGCCGGCGTCGCGCCATCCCAGCGGCAGCTCGCGGTCGGCGGGCCAGATCGAATATTGCTCCTCGTCATTGACCACCGCCTTGTAATTGGTCGTGTCCTCGCGCTCGTCCGACATAGGCTCTCTCCTTCCCGCGGGGGCCGGCTCTATCACGCCCATTCTTTCTTAACCACGCGGTGCGATGATGGGCGCATGTTCGGCTTCCGCCTCGCGACGATCTTCCGCAACCGCTGGTTCGCCATCTTGTGGGTGGCGGGCATCTGCTGGTTCGCGGTCGAATTCACCACGCCCGACGGCGCCGACGCCAACCAGAGCGGCGCCGACCAGCGCGCCGCGGCCGCTGCCTTGGGCTACAACCAGGCGGCGATCGCCGACATGCAGAACAAGCTGGAGAGCTGGTGAGCGCGGCGGGTCGGGCCGCCGCACCCCTTCCTAGTGCATCAATCCCGCCGCGCCGGATTCGCCCGCGCCGGTGCCGGGGTTGAGCGGCGTGCCGTGGGTCATGCCGGTGATATTGTATTGCTCGATCGGCGCCTCGCCGTCCCGTCCGAGCCAGACGCGGCGCGGATAGCCCTCCACCGTCTCGGTCAGGCTCGGCTCCGGCGCGAGGCCGCAGGAGGCCCGGCGCCTGGCGGTCGCGCCGCGCGCTCGTCGCGGAGACGCTCAACCTCCACCCGGTCCCCGGCTACGGCGCGATCGAGGATGGCGAGCATGTCTTCTACGAGCGCAAGGGCGAGGGCCCGGAGAAATTGGTCGGCCGCGCCCGCTTCACCCAATTGCGGGCGCTCGGCGCCGACGGCTGGCGCCTCGCCCGCGTGTTCAGCTACGCCCACCGGGCGGTGGAGCAGGAGGCGCCAGCACGATGATCGTGATCCGCCACCGGCGTTGCTCGGCGGTCGATCCCGGTACGTCGTTCACCCGCCGCAGCGTCGCCGTGCCGGCCCTGGCGTAGGGGCCGCCGCCGTTCGGTCGCGTGTAGACCTTCACCGCCACCTCGACATAGAGCGATCCGGCCGCGCCCTCGATCGCGCCCGGCGCTCCGGCTTGCCCACGAATTCCGGCCGGCCCTCCGAAGCTGCGGACGAAGGCGTCGGCGCTTTCGCCGTCCCACCACAGACGCCTCGCTTCATCAATCCGCCCCGCCCCGGCAAGCGCGAAATAGACCCGCACGATATTGGCCGCGCCCCGCGCGCTGGTGTCGCTGGCTGGCGCCGCTGCCTCCGTTCGCCGCGCCGCGTCGCTGGCCGCCGGCCTCGGTCCCGCGCAGCCCGCCGCGGCGATAAGGAGCAGGAACAGGATGATCCGCATCGCGATCCTCGTTGAGCCATGCCCATGCGCCCGGCCGCTGCCGGGGCCTTCCCAAGCGGCGCGGGGCCGGTGTAGGGCTCGCGGCTCCCTTATGGAAGGTGCCCGTCCGATGCGTCATGCCGCCGCCTTGCTTCTCCTGCTGCTCGCCGCCTGCGCGACGAACGATTCCGCCCCGGCCAGCACCCAGAACGCACCGCGCGCCTCGCTCGTCTACCCAGTCACCGAAAGGCAGAATGTGATCGAAACGCAATTCGGGGTCGAGGTCGCCGATCCCTATCGGTGGCTCGAGGACGACGTTCGCGAGAATCCCAAAGTGCGCCAGTGGGTGGCCGAGCAGAATGCGCTGACCAATTCCTATCTCGCCACCCTGCCCGGCCGCGCCGCCTTCAAGCAGCGCATGACCCAGCTCTTCTCCTACGAGCGCTTCACCGCGCCGGAGAAGAAGGGTGGGCGCTATTTCTACACCCGCAACACCGGCCTGCAGAACCAGAACGTCCTCTACGTCCGCGACGGCCTCGATGGCGCGCCGCGGCTGCTGATCGATCCCAACACCTGGTCGGCCGACGGCGCGACGGCGCTGGCCGAATGGACCCCGTCCGAGGACGGCAAGCATCTGCTCTATTCGATCCAGGAGGGCGGCACCGACTGGCGGGTGGAGAAGGTGCTCGACGCCGACACCGGCCAGGTGCTGCCGGACGAGGTCAAATGGGTCAAATTCTCCAATCTCGACTGGGCCAAGGACGGTTCGGGCTTCTATTATTCGCGCTTTCCCGAGCCGCGCAGCGAGGCTCAGTTCCAGTCCCTCAACGAGAAGCAGGCGGTCTATTTCCACAAGCTCGGCACCGCGCAGGCGCAGGACCGGCTGATCTTCTCCGAGCCCGAGCGGCCGCGGCTCAACAACACCGCCCAAGTCTCGGACGACGGCCGCTGGCTGATCGTCACCGGATCGGAGGGCACGGACGAGCGCTACGACATCACCCTGATCGACCTGGCGCGCGCGGGGGCTCCGCCCCGCCACTTCATCACCGGCATGGAGAATGATTGGCGCTATCTCGGCAATCGCGGCACGACTTTCTACTGGGCGACCAACCGCGGCGCGCCGCGCCTGCGCATCGTCGCCACCGACATCGACCGGCCCGTCGCCGAGGCGCGCGAGATCGTCCCCGAGGACGCGGCGACCCTCGACGGCGCCTCGATCGCCGGCGACAAGCTGGTCCTCGCCTATCTGGTCGACGCCAAATCGGAGATCCGCATCTACACCCTCGACGGCCGGCAGACCGGCAAGATCGCGCTGCCCGGAATCGGCTATCTCGGCAGCTTCAACGGCGAAGCGGGCGATCCGGAAACCTTCTATTCGTTCACCAGCTTCAACTATCCGACCAGCATCTACCGCTACGACACGGCGAGCGGCCAGTCGACGATCTGGGCGCAGCCCCAGGTCGCCTTCAAGCCGGAGGACTTCATTGTCGAGCAGCGCTTCTACCGCTCGAAGGACGGCGCGAAGATCCCGATCTTCCTCGTCTACCGCAAAGGCCTCGACCTTCGCCGCCGCCACCCGGCCCTGCTCTACGGCTATGGCGGGTTCAACGTCTCGATCACCCCAAGCTTCTCGTCGACCAACCTCGCCTGGGTCGAGCAGGGCGGCGTGCTCGCCGTCGCCAATCTGCGCGGCGGCGGCGAATATGGCCAGGCCTGGCACGATGCCGGCCGGCTGACGATGAAGCAGAACGTGTTCGACGATTTCATCGCCGCCGGCGAATATCTGATCCGCGAGGGGATCACCTCGAAGGACCAGCTCGCCATCTACGGCCGCTCGAACGGCGGCCTGCTGATCGGCGCGGTGGTCAACCAGCGGCCCGATCTGTTCGCGGCGGCGCTGCCCGCGGTCGGCGTGATGGACATGCTCCGTTTCGACCGCTTCACCGCCGGCCGCTACTGGGTCGACGATTACGGCTATCCCAATCGCGAGGCCGATTTCCGGACTTTGCGGGCATATTCGCCCTATCACAACATCCGCTCCGGCGCCCATTATCCGGCGATCCTCGCCACCACCGCCGACACCGACGACCGCGTCGTCCCGGGCCACAGCTTCAAATATACCGCCGCCCTCCAGGCCGCCAACACCGGCGGGGCGCCCAAGCTGATCCGCATCGAGACCCGCGCCGGCCACGGCTCGGGCAAGCCGACCGAGAAGATCATCGAGGAATATGCCGACATGTGGGCGTTCATCGCCGCCCATACCGGGATGGAGGTCGCGCCGCGGCAATGAAGCGGTTCATCCTCAAGTCAGGACCGGATGCGTAACGATCGCGCTTCGGGTTCAGGGAGCGGGATGATGAAGCTGTCATTTGGGTTGAAGGGGATTGCGGCCGCGGCGTTGCTGGCGACGTCGCTGGCGACGCCGGCCGACGCGCGCGGCCGGCATCGCCATCATCATGACGACGTCGATGCGGGCGACGTGATCGCCGGAGCCGCGCTCATCGGCGGCATCGCCGCCATCGCCTCGGCGATCACCCGGGACAAGCGGGCGCGCCAGGACGCGGCCGTGGAGGAATGCGCTCAGGAAGCCGAATATCGCGGCCAGGGCCGCGTCTCCGAAATCGTCAACGTCCGCAAGAGCAAGGGCTATTTTACGGTCGAGGGCGTCGTCGATCGCGACGGCGGCGGCGCTGCCTTCATGTGCACCGTCCGCAACGGCCGCATCTACAGCTTCCGCACCGCCATCGCCGAGAGCTGAGCCTCGCTCGCTGGACAGAGATGCGCGCGAGCCCTACGGCTCGCGCGCATTATTTTGCGCGGAAGCCAAGCCTCGCCAATGTCCGTCCAGCCCTCCGAATCCGTCCTGATCGTCGATTTCGGGAGCCAGGTGACGCAGCTCATCGCCCGGCGGGTGCGCGAGGCGGGGGTCTATAGCGAGATCGCCCCCTATAACCGCGCCGAGGAGCCGTTCGAGCGGCTGCGGCCCAAGGGCGTCATCCTCTCCGGCGGCCCGGCCTCGGTGACGCTGGAGGAGAGCCCGCGCGCGCCTGCATTCCTGTTCGAGGCGGGCGTGCCGATGCTCGGCATCTGCTACGGCCAGCAGCTGATGGCCGAGCAATTGGGCGGCAAGGTGGTGACCGGCGACCATAGCGAGTTCGGTCGCGCCTTCCTCGAGGTGAAGGGCGAGTGCCGGCTGTTCGACGGGCTGTGGGCGCCGGGCGAAAAGCACCAGGTGTGGATGAGCCATGGCGACAAGGTGGAAAAGCTGCCCGACGGCTTCCGCGTCGTCGGCCAGTCGGACGGCGCGCCGTTCGCCGCCACCGTCCATGACGAGCGGCAATATTATGGCGTCCAGTTCCACCCGGAGGTGGTCCACACGCCCGACGGGGGCAGGCTGATCGCCAATTTCGTCCGCCACGTCTGCGGCCTTCCCGGCGGCTGGACGATGGCCGAGTTCCGCGCCACCAAGATCGCCGAGATCCGCGAGACGGTCGGCCAGGGGAGGGTGATTTGCGGCCTCTCCGGCGGCGTCGACAGCGCCGTGGCGGCGGTGCTGATCCACGAGGCGATCGGGCACCAGCTGACCTGCGTGTTCGTCGATCATGGGCTGATGCGGCAAGGCGAGGCCGAGCAGGTCGTCAGCCTGTTTCGGGGCAGCTACAACATCCCGCTCGTCCACGTCGACGCGGAGAAGCTGTTCCTCGACGGCCTCGCCGGCGTGACCGAGCCCGAGGCCAAGCGCAAATATATCGGCAAGACGTTCATCGACATCTTCGAGGAGGAGGCGAAGAACATCGGCGGCGCCGACTTCCTCGCCCAGGGCACGCTCTATCCCGACGTGATCGAGAGCGTCAGCTTCACCGGCGGACCATCGGTGACGATCAAGAGCCACCACAATGTCGGCGGCCTGCCCGAGCGGATGAACATGAAGCTGGTCGAGCCGTTGCGCGAATTGTTCAAGGACGAAGTGCGCGCGCTCGGCAGGGAATTGGGGCTGCCCGAGGCGTTCGTCGGCCGCCATCCCTTTCCCGGGCCGGGCCTCGCCATCCGCATCCCCGGCGAGGTGACCAGGGAGCGCTGCGACATATTGCGCAGGGCCGATGCGGTCTATCTCGACGAGATCCGGAACGCCGGCCTCTACGACGCGATCTGGCAGGCCTTCGCCGTGCTGCTGCCGGTCAAGACGGTCGGCGTGATGGGCGACGGCCGCACCTACGACTATGTCTGCGCGCTGCGCGCCGTCACGTCGACCGACGGCATGACCGCCGACATCTACCCGTTCGACGCCGCCTTCCTGAGCCGCGCCGCCACCCGCATCATCAACGAGGTCAAGGGCATCAACCGGGTGGTCTACGATTACACCTCGAAGCCGCCGGGGACGATCGAGTGGGAATAAGAATCGGCCGCGACGTGAAGGCGGACCGCACCCCCGAGCCGCGGACCTATTCCTGCTTCGATTTCCGGCTGCGTTCGGCGATCCCGCTGGGCGAGCTGGTGCTGGCGGAAGACGATGCCGACCCGCGGCCGATCGTCGACGTGCGCCTCGGCGCGGTGCCGGAAGCCCTGCCGGGATCGCCGCCCGAGCAACATGGCCTGCAGGTCGCCGGCGACATGGTCCTGCTCACGGTCGCCAACATCGCGCGCTACCTCGTCCGCGGTGGCCGCGAGATAATCGTCGCACCCATCCCCGGCGGCTCCGAGCGCAACCTGCGGCTGTTCCTGCTCGGCTCGGCGCTGGGCATCCTCTGCCACCAGCGCGGGCTGCTGCCGCTCCACGCCAACGCCATCGTCGCCGGCGGCGGGGCCTTCGCCTTCGCCGGGCCCTCCGGCGCCGGCAAGTCCACCCTCGCCGCGCATTTCCAGCGGGCCGGCTACGAATTGCTGTGCGACGACGTCTGCGTGATCGGCTTCGACGAGAGCGGAGGGCCGTTCGCCTGGCCCGGCCTGCCGCGGCTCAAGCTGTGGGGCGACGCCGTCGAGGCCTTCGGCCACGATCGGGGCGATCTCGACCAGGCGATCGAGGGCATGGACAAATATCACGTGCCGATGGCCGGTACCGCCGTCGCCAGGCCGATACCGTTCCGCCGGCTCTACCTGCTGGCACGGGCGGAAGGGGATGGGGAGGGAAGCCTTGCGCGGCTTCGCGGGCAGCAGGCCATGGAAGCGGTCATGGCCCAGACCTATCGCGGCTCCTATCTGGGCCCGATGGGGCTCAAGGCGCGGCATTTCCGCCAATGCGCGGCATTGCTCGCGCATGCGGAGGTTTATACGGCCTCGCGGGCCTGGGGCTACGAGGTCTTCGAGCGGGAGGCGGGCCGGCTCGAGCGCCACATTTTCGAAGCGACGTGACAAGGCGCCTCGAACCGGAACGTCGGCGCACTGCCCAAACGAATGCTACCGCACTGGAACCACATCGAAAGCGACGCTGATCCGGGCGCCGTCGATTCCGGTCGCCTGCGTGGCGTGCGGTACGTAGGAAGGGAAAATGACGAGGCGCCCGGGGACGGGCTCGATCTCCCGCGTGCCCCAGGGCGGAGCGATTCCGTCGCGCTCCGGCAGCACGCCCAGCTGGAGCGATCCGCGATAGGCCGGCTCGCCGGGCTGCCGGGGTGCACCGGCATAATAGACGCCGCTCACCCAGCTCCGCGGATGGCGATGCGGCGTTTGCTGACCTTCCGCGCCGTAGACGACGGCCCAGGCGTCCAGATGGGCCAGGGCCGGTCGGACGAGCGCCAGGCCGGCTTCTGGCGGCAGGCACTCGCCATATTCGTCGATCGCGGCCTTGATCTGCCGGATAAGGCTTGCCACCGCCGGCGCGTCGGGCTGCCGCAACGCCTGGGTCTGGCGCCCGCCCCTGGTCGCCTTGCCGCGCGGATCGGCCACCAGCGTGGGGTTGAGCAATATCTCCTTCGCCAGCGCGTCGCGAAAGGATTCGTCGGTGGCAAAGCCTTCCGGGGTGGGAAGATCGCGGACCTCCACCAAGGACTCGATCGAGAGCGCGTCCCTGGCTTCCTCGTCCCGTCCGAGCTTGGCGAGCGCGAGCGCCTTGAAATAGACCGCATTGGTGCAGAGGAGGCCGGTGGCGAGCGCGGCCTCGCACCGGTCCAGCAAATGTCGCAACGCTTCGGGCGTGCCTGCCTTCCGCGCCCAGACCTCGTACGGATAGGGTTCCGAAGGGTTCAGTCGGGCGATCTCCTCGGCGAGCCGCTCGAGCCCGTCCCATTGCGCCGTCTTGTATAGAAGAGCGAAACGCAGCGACCGCGCGCTCGGATTTTCGGGTTCCAGTCGAAGCGCCACGCCGACATGCTCGAGCGCGGCCTCGAACCGGCCGGCGGCGAGAGCGGCCTCGGCGAGGGACAGGCGGAGCTCCGCGGAGGCCGGCATCCTGGCGACGGCCTGGTCCAGGAGATCCAGTGCTTCCCGGTGACAGCCCTGTTGCTGAAACGCCCGTCCCAGCCCGAGCCAGACACTCGGCTGGTCGGGGGCCGCGACCATCGCCTGGCGCGCGAGCACGGCCAGCTGAGAGATTTTAAGCTGCGGCTCGTCCTGCCATTTCATCCGGCGCATCGTCTCCGGTCACTATCGGTTTGCCGACCTGCCATGGCAGGGGATGTAGCACGGGTTCGGACAGAAAGCGTATCGCGCTCGGCGTCCCGTGCTGCCCGGATCGCGTTGCCCGGCCGCAATGGTCGGCAAGTCTTGAGGCCCCTCGGATAAATATGGGCTTTTCATCGGCGGGCGTTCTTTCTATGCACTATCCCTGCATTCGGATATCATCGCGTCGGATTCGTGGAGCACAATATGACCGAAGAAAAAAACCAAGCCGCGCCCGTCGAGGAAAAGGCGGTGTGGGAGAAGCCGGCAATGCAGCGTCTCGATGCCGAGCAGGCTGAAGCCGCCGGCGGCGCCGGGAATGACAACGTAGTCTTCTCGTAGCCGCCGATTCGCGCGCGCCGGCCCAGGCCGGCGGCCCGCCGTCTGTTGGGGCCTCCGCACAGGGTAGGTGCGTGGCGCCCTGCCGCCGTACGTATCGACCATCGCGCCCGGCGCGGGACATCGCTTTCCGGGCGCGGCTCGCCTGATCGGCGTCCCATCCTGCGATCGACGAAAAAAGGAGGCGGGATGGCCCAGCCGGGCCATCCCGCCCTCGTTCGGATCCCCTATTTCTTGAGGATCGCCACGCCGGTGAACGCGCCGTTGCTAGCCGCGCCGACGGTCGGGTTGCCGTCGAGCCGGTTGTCGCCATAGGTATTGATCGTCGAGGCGCCGGCGGCGTTCACGCCCGTCGCATTGCCGGTGATGATGGTGTTGCCGACCCGCATGGTTGTCGCGGCGCCGTTGCCGAGGATGCCGGTGCCGCTGTTATTCGCGACTGACGAATCGGCCAGCATGATCGCGATCGGGTTCGTCCCGACGCCGGTCACGGCCGCGATCCCGGTGCTATTGCCGGAGAAATTGCTGTGCTCGATTTCGACGCTGATGCCCGTTGCGTTGGTGTTGCCGGTGGAATCCACCCGTAGGCCGGTATTGGCGTTGTTCTCCACGCGGACGTTTCTCAGAACGACCTTGGCGCTGCCACCCGCCCCGGTTGGCTGGACGAGGATGCCGCCGCCGGTCGCGGCGCTGCCGTTGTTGGCGATGACGGTGTCGCTGATGTAGAGCTCGGAAACTCCGCTCGGCTGGAACGAGACGCCGAGACCGTTGTTCGCGGCGAATCTGCGGATGATGCTATTTTGAATATGCAGCGAGTTGCCGGCGATGAAGCGGACGCCGTTCAATCCGGTGCCCGCCCCCTGGAGGTCGAGGCCGCTGAGGAAGACGTCGTCGGCCACGGGCGCGTTGACGATGATGTCATTGCTGCCGAGCGTCGCCAGCGCGCCGCCCTCGGTATATTGGCAGACGATCGCCAGCGCCTTGTTGATCGTCACCGCGCCGAAGGCACCGGGATCGAGGCAGTTGATCTCGCCGCCGGGCGCGGTCTTCGCGATGGCGCCGGCGAAGGTCTTGCAGGGCGCCGTCCGGCTGCAGGGAAACATATCGTCGCCGACTCCCGAAACCCAGGTGCGAGTCGCCTGCGCGGCCGCCGGTGTCGCGTAGACCATAGCCGTACCCACGATCACTGCTCCAATAAGAGCTATGCGCTTGTGAATAGTCATAATAATCTCCTCCCACGGTTCTTACTGCAGAAAAGACAACAAGCTTCCGCCGTTTGGGAGGTTACTATATCGAATGGATTGGCGATAGGAGCGCCCTGGCGGATCGGCGCCGAGGGCCTTTCGGCAAGTGATCTCTTCTCGCGATCGGCATCGTCGCAGCCACGGCGTTGGCGCCCTGTGCCGGGCCATGTCGCTGGGCTCGAGGTAGCCGCTAATCCCAACGGCTCCGCTGTCCGGCTGCGGCTATCGGATGGAATCAGGGCGGGATCGGCTCGCGGGAGCCGGTTCCCGCCCTGATGAACGGCGTCAGTTCTGGGGGACTATGGCCCCCGTGAAGACGCCGTTATTGGCCGCACCAACGGTTGGGTTGCCGAAGTTGCGATTGGTGCCGAAGCTGTTGATGGTCGAGCTGCCGGCGGCATTCACGCCCTGTGCGTTGCCGGTGATGGAGGTGTCGCCGACCCGCATGGTCATCGAGGAGCCATTGCCGAGGATGCCGGTGCCGCTGTTGTTGGCGACCGTCGAGCTGACGAGCATGATCCCGACGGGATTCGTCCCGACGGCCACTGCCGCGATCCCGGTGGCATTGCCGGAGAACGAGCTGCCATCGATCGCGACGGTGACTCCCGATGCGTTCGTATTGCCGGTCGTATCCACCCGCAGGCCGATATTGGCGTTGTTGTGGACCCGGACGCCGCGCAGGACGACCTTGGCGCTGCCGCCGGCTCCGGTCGGCTGGACGAGGATGCCGCCGCCGGTCGCGGCGTTGCCATTGTCGCCGATCGTGGAGTTGAGAATGTAGAGCTGCGAGGCCCCGCTCGGCTGGAACGACACGCCGAAGCTGTTCGCGGCGTTGAAGCGCCGGATGGTGCAATCCTCGATGTGGAGGGCCGCGCCGGCGATGAAGCGGACGCCGTTGGTCGGCGGGTTGACGCCGAAGATGTCGAGGCCCCTCAGGAACACGACGTCGGTCGGCTGCGCGTTGACGACGACGCCGTTGCCGCCGGCGAGCGCACCGCCCTCGGTATAGGGGCAGGAGATCGTCATCGCCTTGATGATCGTCACCGCGCCGAAGCCGCCCGGATCCAGGCAGTTGATCTCGCCGCCCGGGGCTGTCTTGGAGATGGCGCCGGCGAAGGTTTTGCAGGGCGCCGTGCGGCTGCACGGGTTGACGTCGTCGCCGACGCCCGAGACCCAGGTGCGAGTCGCCTGCGCCGCGGCGGGCGCCGCAAATCCGACCGTGGCCGCCACCGCGACGGCTCCCATAAGGGCTATGCGATTGTTAATATTCATGCTTATTTCCCCTTCCCACGCGTTGGGCAAAGTTTCGGAAATCCGTTTACATCCATACGCGGCTGTCGACGCTACTACATTTGGAGCATGGGCGTAATCCGCGCTTTTAGCGAAAATGACGCCCAACGGAATGCTTTCCGGTGATCGCGCCTGGAAGAGTGCCGCGTGCGGCGAAGCCGCGTCCTTTGCCTTGCAGCGGCGGAACGACTAAGTCTCCGCCCATGTCCGTCACCCACTCGCTCGACACCTCGACCAGCCGCGCCAATCCGGTACCGTCGCCGATGAAGCGGCTGACCGTGCCCAAATTGAAGGCGATGAAGGGCGGCGAGCCGATCGTCATGCTCACCGCCTACACCGCGCGGATGGCGCAATTGCTCGACCCGCATTGCGACCTGCTGCTGGTCGGCGACAGCCTGGGGCAGGTCATTTACGGCCTCCCGTCCACCGTCCCGGTCACTTTGGACATGATGTGCGCCCACGGCGCGGCGGTGGTGCGCGGCTCGTGGCATGCTTTGGTCGCGGTCGACATGCCGTTCGGCTCCTACGAGGCGAGCCCCGAGCAGGCCTTCGCCAGCGCCGCCCGCATCCTCAAGGAGACCGGCGCCGCGGCGGTGAAGCTCGAGGGCGGCGAGGCGATGGCGGAGACCGTCGCCTTCCTGACCGGGCGCGGCATCCCGGTGATCGGCCATGTCGGCCTCACCCCGCAGGCGGTGAACGCGCTGGGCGGCTACGGCGCCCGCGGCAAGAGCGAGGCGGAAGCGAACAAGATCCTCGCCGACGCCAGAGCGGTCGCCGAGGCGGGCTGCTTCCTGCTCGTCCTCGAGGGGGTGATGGAAGAGATCGCCGCCGAGGCGACGCGGGCCGTCGCCTGCCCGACGATCGGCATCGGCGCCTCTCCACACTGCGACGGGCAGGTGCTGGTGACCGAGGACATGCTCGGCCTGTTCGAGCGCACGCCGCGCTTCGTGAAGCGCTACGACGATCTCGCAACGCGCATCGACGCCGCCGCTTCGGCCTATGCCGCCGAGGTGCGCGGCCGGACTTTTCCGGGCGAGGAGCAAATCTACCGCTCGAAAAAGTGAAGGCACTTCCGTTGGGTCGATTGCCCCGGTAGAGGGAGGCCCAAAGCAGCCTTGCCGCCGCATCCTCCGTTCATCCCCGGTATCGATTGAGTGGGCGAAGGGAGCAGGACGGTCGGGCCGCCGGCCCCGATTTGGAGACGTTATTTGGCGATCACGCCCAGAGACAATGAGGCCTTCTACCGCGAAGTCGACGAGGAAGTGCGGCGCGAGCAGCTGAAAGGCTATTGGCAGCGCTACGGCAAGGCGACGATCGCGGGCGTCGTCCTGCTGCTGGCGGCGCTTGGCGGCTTCTTCTGGTGGCAGAACCAAAAGCTGGTCGAAGCGGGCAAGGAAGGCCTGGAGCTGAGCTCCGCCTTCGAGGACATCGCGGCGCACGACAAGGCCAAGGCGACGGCCAAGCTCGACAAGCTGGCGAAGAGCGATCGCCCCGGCTACCGGGCGGCGGCGCTGCTGACCAAGGCCGATCTCGCGGTCGAGGGAGGCGATCTTGCCGGCGCCGCGGCGGCCTTCCGGGCGGTCGCCGCCGACCAGGCTTTTGGCAGGCCCTATCGCGACCTCGCCACCGTGCGCCTGACCGCCCTCGAGTTCGACCGGCTGGCGCCGCAGGCGGTGATCGACCGGCTCAAGCCTTTTGCGGTCGCCGGCAACCCCTGGTTCGGCAGCACCGGCGAGATGGTCGCCATATCCTATCACAAATTGAACAGGCCGCAGGACGCCGCGCGTATCTTCGCCGCTTTGGCGAAGGACCGGAAGGTCCCCGAATCGATCCGCTCGCGGGCCGTCCAGATGGCCGGCTCGCTCGGCGTGGACGCGATCCCGGAACCGGCGGCCGTAACTGGAGAGACCAAGCAATGAAGCGTGTCGTTACCGCACTGGCAGTCATCGGCTTGTTGGGCGGCTGCAGCCTCCTCGGCAAGGGCAAGAAGCCGGTCACGCCGACCATCGGCCAGCGTATCTCGGTGCTCGGCACCGAAGCGTCGATCGAGGTCGATCCGTCGCTTGCCGCCGTCCCCGTCGCGCTTCCCGCCGCCACGACCAACCCGGATTGGGCGCAGCCCGGCGGCAACGCCGCCAAATCGATGGGCCATCTGACCGTCGGCACCGCGCTCGGCCAGGCGTGGCGGGTCAAGGTCGGCGAGGGCAGCAGCAACAAGGCCCGGCTCGGCGCGGCGCCGGTCGTCGGCGGCGGCAAGATCTACACCATGGACACGAAGGGCGTGGTCCGCGCGATCAAGCCGGAGAATGGCGCGATCCTGTGGCAGGCCGAAGTCCGCGGCCCGCAGGCTAGTTCGGAGACCCTGTTCGGCGGCGGCGTCAGCTACGACAGCGGCCGCGTCTACGCGACCAACGGCGCGGGCTATGCCGCCGCGCTCGACGCCAATAGCGGCGCCTCCATCTGGCAGGTCCGCCCGGGCGGACCGCTGCGCGGCGCGCCGACCATCGCCAACGACAATGTCTATGTGGTGAGCCAGGACAACCAGCTCTACGCCCTCAATCCCGCCGACGGCGCGCTGCGCTGGACCGGCGCGGGGACGATCGAGATGGCCGGCGTGTTCGGCAGCGCCGCCCCGGCCGCCGCGCAGGGGACGGTGGTCGCCGGCTTCTCGTCGGGCGAATTGAACGCCTATCGCTATGAGAATGGGCGCAACCTGTGGCAGGACGCGCTCGCCCGGACCAGCATCACCACCACCGTCACCTCGATGTCCGACATCGACGCCGCTCCGGTCATCGACCAGGGGCGGGTCTACGCGGTCGGCCAGGGCGGCCGCATGGTCGCGCTCGAGCTCGTCACCGGCCAGCGCGTCTGGGAGATCAACGTCGCCGGCATCTCGACTCCCTGGGTGGCCGGCGACTGGATCTTCGTGGTCACCGACCACGCCCAGCTCCTCGCCATCGCGCGCACCACCGGCAAGGTGCGCTGGATGACCCAGCTGCAGCGCTACCGCGACCAGAAGGACAAGAAGGGCCCGATCGCCTGGGTGGGGCCGATCCTGGCCGGCGGGCGGCTGATCCTCGCCAACTCGCTGGGGCAGCTGGTCAACGTCTCGCCCGCCGACGGCGCCGTCCAGACCACCATCAACACGCGCCTGCCGGTGACCCTGTCGCCGGTGGTCGCCAACAACACGCTCTACGTCCTCCACGACAATGGCGAGCTGAGCGCCTGGCGGTAAACCAGGGACAGTATATAGTTTTCCCAACCGCCGCGGCGGCGCTCGGCCTTCGTCGAAAACTATATACTGTCCCTGGTTTAGGGCGTTGACCGGCTACCGCCGAGCCTTCAGGGCAGGGGCGACCATGCCCAAGCTGCCCACCATCGCCATCGTCGGCCGGCCCAATGTCGGCAAATCGACCCTGTTCAACCGGCTGGTCGGCCGGAAGCTGGCTTTGGTCGACGACCGGCCCGGCGTCACCCGCGACCGCCGCGAGGGCGAGGCGTCTTTGCTCGGGCTCGACTTCCGGGTGATCGACACCGCCGGCTACGAGGATGAGGATCCCGCCACCCTGCCGGGCCGGATGCGGGCGCAGACCGTCGCCGCGGTGCGCGAGGCCGACGCGGCCCTGTTCCTGATCGACGCGCGGGCCGGCCTGACGCCGCTCGACGAGGAGATCGCCCGCTGGCTGCGCAGCGAGACGACGCCGGTCGTGCTTGCCGCGAACAAGGCCGAGGGGCGCGCCGGCGAGGCCGGCATCATCGAAGCCTGGTCGCTCGGCCTGGGCGAGCCGATCGCGATGAGCGCCGAGCATGGCGAAGGCGTGGTCGACCTGTTCGAGCATATCCGTCCCTTCGTCGAAGCCGCCGAAGCGAACGAGGAGGAGGAAGCGGGCGAAGGCCCGCTCAAGCTCGCCATCGTCGGCCGGCCGAACGCCGGCAAATCGACCCTGATCAACCGCATCCTTCAACAGGAGCGGCTGATCACCGGGCCGGAGGCGGGCATCACCCGCGATTCGATCGCGATCGACTGGCAATGGCGGGCGCCGGGCGGCGAGACGCGCGCGGTGCGGCTGATCGACACCGCCGGCATGCGCAAGCGCGCCAAGATCGACGACAAGCTGGAGCAATTGGCGGTGGCCGACGCCCGCCGCGCGGTCGACTTCGCCGAAGTGGTGGTGCTGCTGCTCGACGGCACGCGCGGCCTGGAGGCGCAGGATCTGAGGATCGCCGATCATGTCCTGCAGGAGGGAAGGGCGCTGATCATCGCGATCAGCAAATGGGACGTGGCCGAGAATCCGAGCGCCCTGTTCAACGGCATCAAGGCGGCGCTCGAGGAAGGGCTGAGCCAGGCCCGCGGCGTTGCCTTGCTTACCGTCTCGGGCGCGACGGGCAAGGGCATCGACCAGCTGCTCTCCGCCGCGTTCGAGGTCCGCGAGATCTGGTCGAAGCGGGTGTCGACCGGCCAGCTCAACCGCTGGTTCGAGGGCGCGATCGAGCGCAATCCGCCGCCGGCGCCGTCGGGCCGGCGGATCAAGCTGCGCTACATCACCCAGGTCAGCGCACGGCCGCCGACCTTCGTCCTGTTCGGCACGCGGACCGACCATCTGCCCGATTCCTATTTGCGCTACCTCACCAACGGCATCCGCAAGGAGCTGGGCTTCGGCGCGGTGCCGGTGCGGCTGTCGGCGCGCGCCTCGCGCAACCCGTTCGACAAGGACGGATGAGCGGGGCGACGGATCGCCTGATCGACGCCCGGGGCATGCTCTGTCCCTGGCCGGCGCTGAGGCTCGGCCGGGCCGCTCGCGAAATGGGAGGCCAAGGCCGCATCCGCCTCCTCACCGACGATCCGGCCGCGCCCCGCGAGATCGCCTCGCTCTGCGCGGAGCGGGGGTGGGCCCTGTCGCTGGATCCGGAGGACGAAGCCGCGTTCGAGGTGATGATCGGCTGAAGCAAATCCCGTCAACCGGCTGTTTACCCGCAGGGCGTAGCTTGGCGGGGTGGACGACCCGACCGGCGAATTCGGCTTCATTGTCGACTGGGAGACATTCTCCCGCGCCCGCACCGAGCTGGGCGCGGGGTTCGTGCGCATCCTCGGCTATTTCCGCGAGGACGGCGAGAAGGCCGTCGCCCGGATCGAGGAGGCGATGCAGCGCCGCGACGCCGCCGCCCTCGTCCTTCCCGCCCACACGATGAAATCCGAAGCGCGTCAGTTCGGCGCCGAGCCGCTCGGCGCGCTCGCCGAGGAGATCGAGTTCGCCGCGCGCCGCGCGGTCGAAATGCGGCTCTTCCCCGACGAGATGGTCCCGCAGGCGGCGCGCCTCAGGCCGCTCTACCGGCAGACGATGGATCTGTTCGAGGCCGAGGCCAACCCGCTGCGCCAGCGCAGCCGTTAGGGGGACAGTCTGGGGACAGTTACGTAACTGTCCCCAGACTGTCCCTTCGCATCGGCTGCGGCGACCAGCGGGCGAGCGAGCGCCACAGCCATTCGAACGGGCCATATTGGAACCGGTCCAGCCAAAGCTTCGACCAGAGCAGCATCAGCGCCCACATCGCCACCACCACCAGCCACAGCTCGATCCGGCTGAAACTGCCGTAAAAGCCGCCGCCATAGCCGTAGAAGAAGCTGGTCATGACGATGCTTGTGCCAAGGTAGTTGGTGAACGCCGCCCGTCCGGCGGCGGCGATGCGGTCGACCAGCGCGCCGCCCGGCCGCGTCAGCAGGATGATCAAAGCAGCGTAGGCGACGACCATCACCGGGCGGAAAGGGGTCGTCGCCGCCATCACCACCGCCAGCACCATCGGCACGGTGAAGCCGTCGCGCGCCAGGATCCAGGCGAGGGCGGCATAAGCGGGTATCGCGATCGCCAGGCCGGTCACGGCCACCCTCTTGTAGCGCGCGGGGCTCCATTCGCCGCGGAAGAATCCGGTCTTCAGCGCGGCCATGCCGAACAGCATGTAGGCGAGCGTCTCCCAGCCGAACAGGAAGGTGCTGACGAACGGCTCCGACGCGCCCTCGATCAGGCGCTTCTCGACGAGGCCGCCATAATCGCCCCGGAACAGCGCCAGCTTCTCGACCAGCGGCTGCCCGGTCAGCACGCCGAACTGCTGCTGCAGCTCCTGCCAGCGGTGCACCACTTCCGCTTCCGCTCCCGGCAGCGGCGCATGGGCGCGCAGATAGAAAGCGCCGGCGGCGAGGCCCGCGAAGACGAGGGTCTGCGCGGCCACCAGCACGATTCCCCAGATGATGAGCGCGCGCGGGCGAAGCCGCCGGAACAGGAAGGCGATCATGCCGATCAGCGCGTATCCCGAGAGGATGTCGCCGAACCAGATGAAGTAATAGTGGATGAGGCCGAACAGGAGCAGCCAGATCATCCGCCGGTAATGGACCGAAGCGGCGGATTGGCCGCTCGCCTGCGCCCGCTCGATCACCAGCAGGATGCTGGCACCGAACAGGAAGGAGAAGAGGCCGCGCATCTTGCCGTCGATGAAGATGAAGCTGATTACCCAAGAGACGAGGTCCGCCTTGCTCTCCATGCCGAATGCGGACGGGTTCATGTAGGCATTGAACGGCATGGCGAAGGCGATGATGTTCATCGCCAATATGCCCATCACCGCGACGCCGCGAACGATGTCCAATGTGGCGATGCGCGGCGGTGGCTCAGCGGTCGCGGTCATCCGGTGGCCCTCTTCCGGCGCATCTGGCCGTGATCGCAAGGCGGGGAGCGAGAGAAGATCGGCGCCCGGCCCGGCTCCGCGGCGGCCGGAAGTTTAGTAAGTTTAGCCAAATGGCGGAAAAAGTCAGGGCTGAACTCAGCGCCGCGGGACGCCGGTGGGGCGTTGCCCAAGGCCGGTCCGACGGAAACGGAGAGGGAATGATTCGGCTTCATCCAACAGGATAAATCAGACGAAATCCTACATTGCAACAGGGTAGGGCTGTCGCGCGCTCAAGACTGATCCCTGGTTGATGATATCCGGATCGCGAAGCCTTGTGCTGCGACAAGGGCTTATCCGACATGCTGATGAGCGTAGCCAATAGCGCGGCCGTCGGGTCCAAAGAAAATGGCGCAAGGATAGCCCGACTACAGGCGCTTACGCCGCTTCATCTCGATTCAGGTCGCCGATGCTCGTGAGGTGCAGCACGCCTTTTCCGGGCAGTTCGACGCGAAGCTCGAGCGATCCGCCGGCGGCTTCGACGAAACGGCGGAGGGTAGAGAGATAAAGATCGGCCTGCTTCTCGATCTTGTGCACCGACGGCTGCTTGATGCCGAGGCTTTCGGCGATCTGCTCCTGGCTGCGCTCGGCGAGCCGGCGCAAAGCTTTCAGGCCCTCGACCTCGACCACCAGCTCGGCCGTGCGCGCCTCGACGCCGACCCGGCGTTCAGCCGGCAGCGCGGCCATCAGTTGCTTACGGCTCCGTCCCATGACTTCACTCCTTCGCAGCGGACAACGCCGCTAGATGATCGCCGTACCTCTTGTCCGCTTTGGCGATCAGGCTTTTGTAGAAACGCTTCTGTGAAACGCCGGCCTTGTCGCCCGCCACCAGCAGGATCGCCTTGCGCGCGGGATCGAAGGCGAACGCCACCCGCCAGACACCGCCATTCGCCAAAAAGCGCAGCTCCTTCATGTTCGCGTGACGCGAACCGGCGAGCGTGTCGGCATGAGGACGCCCGAGACCCGGCCCATAAATCTCAAGCAGCCCCGTCATCGCCAGCAGCTCGTTTTGGACGCTCTCGGCCAAACCGTCGAATTCAAGGTCGAAAGCGTCATGGTTGGAGACGATCCAGGCCATCATGCACGGCGTCCTATAGCCTTCAAGCTATATCATGTCAATAGCTTGGAGGCTATACCAAAATCACTATGGGGCGTCGTGGAGGCGCCAAAAGACGGCGATACCGACTTCCTGAAGGGCCCTCTCTGGACGGAGGGGGTGGAGGGTTAGCGCAGCGCCTTGCGGATCACCAGCTTCAGGCCCGACCAGACCGCGTCCACCGCACAGACCTTGACGTCGACCAGGCCGAGGGGGAGGGCGATTTCGCGGATCGTGTCCTCGATGATGTCGGTGAGGACCTTCGAGGTCTTTTTCGGCCAGCTCACCCAGATGAAGCCGGCCGGGGCGAGCAACGGGCGGAGCGCGAACAGCTTCGCCGCCATGTCGGCGCGGAAGGTGACGAAGATGTGGGCGGCGTCGATCGGTGCTTCGGGCGCGGCGAGGTGCTGAAGGGCGAGGCCGTCGCCCTCGATCTCGGCGCGGACGCTGTCCGGCATGCCGTCCCACCAGGTGCGGAGGCCGTCCTTCAACGACAGCTTGGCGGCGAGCGGCGTTCCCGAGTAGCCAGGCACGTCAAGCCCCCGGCTTGGCTGATGAACAGGTCGCCATGCTTCCCGGGCATGGCTGCGGCTTGCGGGGCAAGCCGTACCTGTTCATTTGCCGGGGGTAATCCTCATCCCGGTACCCGGCTGTCATGGCATTGCCGCGACGCCGAGCCGTTCGGCCTGCGCGTGGCGATTCTTGCATTTCAATGCCCTAGACCAAAGGAGCCTCGCCTGCCATCAGCTTCGGGAAGAAGCCTTCGTGGGCGCGCCGCAGGTCGGCGAGGAGGACATCGTTCATGAAGGGCGCGCTGAGGCAGTTGCCCCCGGTCTCGCCGACCTTGGAGAGAGCGACGGCGCAGAGCAGGGTAGCGTCCAGGCTGCCTTTCGGAACCGTGACCACGTAGCGGCCCTGATCTTCGCCGAACGCCCAGGCCGTAGCGGAAAGGCCGGGCCGCGGCGGCCGCAGGACGGCGCCGATGCCCGAAGCAAGGGCCATTTCCGCGACGGCGACCAGCAAGCCGCCGTCCGAGCAGTCGTGGACGGCGATCGTTCTGCCCGCAATGATCAGCTTCCGGATGAGCTCGCCTGCCTTTCGCTCATATTCGAGATCGACCGGCGGCGGGGGTCCCTCCTCAAGGCCAGCAATCTCGCGCAGCCAGAGCGACTGGCCGAGATGGCCGAAGCTATCCCCGAACAGGTAAATGTCCTCCCCCTCCGCCTTGAATCCGATCGTCGCCGCCTTGGTCCAATCCTCGATGAGGCCGACGCCGCCGATGGCGGGGGTGGGGAGGATGGCGGCGCCGGCGCCGTCTTCGTCCCGGGTCTCGTTGTAGAGGGAGACGTTTCCCGAGACGATCGGGAAATCGAGAGCGCGGCACGCTTTGGCCATGCCCTCGATGCAGCCCACCAATTGCCCCATGATCTCGGGCCGCTGCGGGTTGCCGAAATTGAGGCAGTCGGTGGCGGCAAGCGGGGCCGCTCCAACCGCGCAAAGGTTGCGCCAGCATTCGGCGATCGCCTGCTTGCCGCCCTCATAGGGATCCGCATGGCAGTAACGCGGCGTGCAGTCGGTCGCGATCGCCAGTGCTTTGCGGGTGCCGTGGACGCGCACCACGGCCGCGTCGCCGCCGGGCGGCTGGACCGTGTCGGCGCCCACCTTCTGGTCATATTGCTCCCAGATCCAGCGGCGGCTGGCGAGATCGGGCGAGGCCATCAGCCGGAGCAGGTCGGCGCCGATGTCGGCCGAATCGGGCGCGTCGCCGAGCGGGGCGCGCTTCGGCGTCGGCACCCACGGGCGGTCGTAGAGCGGCGCATCGTCGGCGAGCGGGGCGAGGGGGATGTCGGCGGCGGTCTCGCCCTTCCATTTGAGGACCATGCGGCCGGTGCCGGTGACCCGGCCGATCACCGCGAAATCCAGCTCCCACTTGCTGAAGATGGCCTCCGCCTCGGCCTCGCGGCCGGGCTTCAGCACCATCAGCATCCGCTCCTGCGATTCGGACAGCATCATCTCGTAGGGGGTCATCCCCTCCTCGCGGCAGGGGACCGCTTCCATGTCCAGCTCGATGCCGACGCCGCCCTTCGACGCCATTTCCACAGACGACGATGTTAGGCCCGCGGCGCCCATGTCCTGGATGGCGACGATCGCGTCCGACGCCATCAGCTCGAGGCAGGCCTCGATCAGCAGCTTCTCGGTGAACGGGTCGCCGACCTGAACGGTGGGGCGCTTGGCCTCGCTGTCCTCGGCGAAATCGGCCGAGGCCATGGTCGCGCCGTGGATGCCGTCGCGGCCGGTCTTCGAGCCGACATAGACGATCGGATTGCCGACGCCCGACGCCGCCGAATAGAAGATCCGGTCGGTCCGGGCGATTCCGACGGTCATCGCGTTGACCAGGATGTTGCCGTCATAGGCTGCGTGGAAGTTCACCTCGCCGCCCACCGTCGGCACGCCGACGCAATTGCCGTAGCCGCCGATGCCGGCGACGACGCCGGCGATCAGGTGGCGCATCCTGGGATGGTCGGGGCGGCCGAAGCGCAGCGCGTTCAGGTTCGCGACCGGCCGCGCGCCCATGGTGAAGACGTCGCGCAATATGCCGCCGACCCCGGTCGCCGCGCCTTGATAGGGTTCGATGTAGGAGGGATGGTTGTGGCTCTCCATCTTGAAGATGACGGCAAGGCCGTCCCCGATGTCGACGACGCCCGCATTCTCGCCCGGGCCGCAAATCACTTGCGGGCCGGCGGTGGGCAGCTTCTTGAGGTGAATGCGCGAGCTTTTGTAGGAGCAATGCTCGGACCACATGACCGAGAAGATGCCGAGCTCGGTCAAGTTGGGTTCCCGCCCCAAAGCGTGGAGGACGCGGTCATATTCTTCCGGCGAAAGGCCGTGCGCGGCGACGGTTTCGGAGGCGATGCTGGCGGGCATCAGCGCGCTCTAGGCGATCGAATATCGTTTGTCGAAGGGAGCAAGGAGGCGTATGGTTGATCCTGCTTTGTTCTCAAACGCGAGGGCCGATCATGACCGTGAAACCGATACCCGAAGGCTATCACAGCGTTACCCCCTATCTCGTCGTCGACGGGGCGGCGGAGGCGATCGATTGGTACGCGAAGGTGCTGGGCGCGACCGAGGTGCTGCGCATGCCGATGCCCGCCAAGAGCGACGCCGCAGGCGGCGTCGAAGGGGAAGACAGGATCGGCCACGCCGAGATCAGGATCGGTGATTCGCACGTCATGCTGTCCGACGAATGGCCGGATATGAACCTGCTCGGGCCGAAAAGTCGGGGTGGGACCACCGCCAGCCTCATGGTCTATCTCGAGAATGTGGACACTGTCTTTCAGCGGGCGCTGGACGCGGGCGCGACCGAGGAGCGTCCCGTGGCGGACCAGTTTTACGGCGACCGCTCGGGCTGCGTGATCGACCCGTTCGGTCACCGCTGGATGCTCTCCACCCATATCGAGGACGTGCCGGAAGACGAGATACAGCGGCGCATGGCGGCGATGTCCGAAGGCGAGACCGAGCCCGCCTGAGCAATCCTCTCCGTTCCGCGGAGGATTTATTTCGTCTTGCAGCTCCGCGTGCCCTTGCCGGGAGCGGTGTAGCTGATCTGGGCGGCATTGGCGCTGAGCGAATAGCCCTCGGCGGTGTAGGGCGGCTGGCCGTCCGCCGCGGTGAGGGTGGTGGACTCGCCCTGCGCGCTGTTGCGCACCCGCACGCTATTGTCGGTGTAGAAGTCGGCGTAGAGGAGCGCATTGTCCTTGCAGCGATAGGTGCGGCTGGCCTGGATCATCGGCGGCGCCTGCACCGGCGCGGCATTGGCGAGGACGCTGGCCTGCGGGTCCGGATTGGTGTCGATGACCTCGGGCTCGTTCTTGCACGCGCCGAGGGCGAGGAGGGCCGCGAGCGAGGCGGCGGCGAGGGTGAAGTCCATCTTGTCCATGGCTGACAGGTTCGCGGGTGCAGCATCGCGCGTCAAGCCGTTTTTCGCGGCCGGTCCGCAAGAGCGGCCGCGGGGTTCGACAAGGGCCGCTCCATTCGTTAGGCCTGCGGGCGAGCAGAGAGGTGGGAGAGTGTTCGCTCCATGCAGCGCGTTCGGATCGGCCTGACCGGCCTGGCCTTCGTCTTCATCCTCGTCCTCCTCGCCGCGGTGTTCACCAGGCCGAGCCAGGAGGAGCCGATCACCGCCAATCTGATCGAGCAGCAGCGCACCCAGGGCCAGCCCGCCGCGCCCGGCCCGGCCAATATTGCGCAGCCCAAAGAGCCGCTCGCCGAGCTCGGCGTGGCGCCGGGCAATGCCGGCGACAACGGCCTGGTCGCCGTCCCCGGGCCGGCGCCGGCCCCTGCGCCGAAACGCTGAAGTGAGTCGCCTGCGACCTTGTGACAAGATGATCGGCCAAGGCGATGAGACTGTTCACAAACTTATCCACAGGCTGTTTCGATGCGAACAGCCATAGAACAGATGGCGTGAACAAAGCACGAAATGGCCTCTATCTTCCTCTTTTCGGCATGAAATCCCCAAAAAAGGCATCAAAACCCCTTCCCTCCCACTTCTCATGATGTTATCCACCGCTTTCTAAAGTTTCGGGGCACTTCTCTGGCTGACCAGTGAGTCACGCGGCCGCTGACGCGCGTCCGCGAAGGGGGAAGGTCCGTGCGTAGGAGCGGGCTGGGGCGTGGACTTGGGCGACATCTTCCGCGGGAACGCATTGAACGCGGTGGACGCGAAGGGGCGCCTGTCGGTGCCCGCCTTCGTCCGCAGCGTCGCCGAGCGCCGGTTCGAGGGCCGCGCGATCGTCGTCGGCGCCCACGACGTCTCGCCCTGCCTCGCCGCTTACGGCCTCGCCTCCGCCCAGGACATTTACGACGAGATGGAGCGCCGCCGTCTCGCCGAGGAGGCCAGAGGCGGCAGCCTCGAGGACCATTATGCCCGCGCCCGCCGCATCTTCGGCATGGCCGAGGATGTCCCTTACGATCCCAGCGGCCGCATAATCCTGCCCGCCATGCTGCGCCGGAAGGGGCGAATCGAGGACCTCGCTCTGTTCGTCGGCGTCGGCGGCATCGTCGAGATCTGGAATCCGCATGTCGCCCTCAAGGAGGGGAATGCGGAGCTCAAGGAGATCGCCGCCTTCCGCCTCGAAGAGAAAGGGATCACGCCGTGAGCGCGCTCCCCGATACCGGCCGTGCCGCCCCGCACGTGCCCGTATTGCTCGACGAAGCGGTCGCCGCCCTCGCCGTCGCCCCCGGCGAGACCCATGTCGACGGCACGTTCGGCGCCGGCGGCTACACCAAGGCCATCCTCGATAAGGGAGCGGCCCGCGTCTTCGCTTTCGATCGCGACCCCCATGCGATCCAGTATGGCGAGACGCTGGCCGCCTCGAGCGGCGGGCGCCTGACGCTTGTGCCGGAGCGTTTCTCCCGGATGCGTCAGGCGCTTGCCGCGAACGACGTCGATGCGGTCGACGGCGTCACCCTCGACGTCGGCGTCTCCTCGATGCAGCTCGACCGGCCGGAGCGCGGCTTCTCCTTCCAGGCCGACGGCCCGCTCGACATGCGGATGGACCAGGAGGGGACCAGCGCCGCCGACTTCCTCAACAATGCCTCCGAAGAAGAGATAGCGGACGTGCTGTACCATTATGGCGAGGAGCCCAAATCGCGGCGCATCGCCCGCTACATCGTCGCCGCGCGGCCGATCGCGCGGACGGCAGAGCTGGCCGAGATCGTGCGCAAGGCGGCCGGCTACCATGCCGGGATGAAGAAGGATCCGGCGACCCGCACCTTCCAGGCCATCCGCATCCACCTCAACGAAGAGCTTAGCGAGCTGGAAGGAGGGCTCGAGGCGGCCGAGCAGGTGCTGAAGCCCGGCGGGCGGCTCGCCGTCGTCACCTTCCACAGCCTGGAGGACAGGCTGGTCAAGCAATTCTTACGGCAGCGAAGCGGTACCGGCCCCGCCGCTTCGCGCCACCTCCCCGAACGGCCCCAGTCCGGTCCGAAGCCGAGCTTCGAAGCCGTCGCCAGGCCGGTCCGCGCCGGCGCGGCCGAGGTCGCATCCAATCCGCGCGCGCGTTCGGCGACCCTGCGCGTCGCCCGCCGCACATCCGCATCTCCCTGGAAGAATGGCGCATCGCCCTGGAAAGAAGGAACACCGGCATGATCGCAAGGGGTTTCAAGTCCGTCGGATGGGTTGCCGCCGTGGGCGGCGCCGCGCTCGGCTGCTACATGCTGTCGCTGCGGGTGGCGACCGAGCGCGCCGACCTCGCCAGGGTCGAGCGCCAGATCATCGCCACCAAGCACCAGATCCGCTCGCTGCAGACCGAGCTCGGCACGCGCGGGCGATTGTCGCAGCTCGAGCGCTGGAACGCGGACGTGCTGGCGCTCTCCGCGCCCGCCTCCGCCCAGTATTTGCAGAACGAATTCACCCTCGCCCGGCTCGACCGGCGCGAGCAGAGCGTCGAGGACCGCGCGCCGGTGCGGATGGCGGCGATGGAGACCGGCCCCGCCGCTCCTGTCGCCGCGCCCGCGCACGAGGCGAAGGCGAAGCCCGCGATCGAGGCACCGGCGCCGCCGGCCGGCGCGGTGCAGCCGGCCGTCGTCCATCGCGCGAGCTTCACGCCGCCGCTGCCCCGTCCCGCCGCCGAGGCGCGGCCCGCCCGGCGGCTCGACGCCAAGCTGGTCGACGCGGTCGCCGCCGCGGCCCGGGCCGAGAAGAGCGGCGCCGCGGCGCGCGCCGAGAAGAAGGACGGGAGCGCGGGCACGCGATGACCGCGCTCGCCGCTTATCCGGACCGACTCGCGAGCGCCGGCGAACGGCAGGGCCTGGCCGTCACCTATCATCGGCTGATGCTGGTCATGCTGCTCTTCGCCGGCATCACCCTGGTGATCGCCGGCCGCCTCGTCCTGCTCCAGCTGCTCAGCGACCGCTCGGGCGTGGCGCAGATCGACAATCCGCTGCTGCCGGCGCGCGGCGACCTGGTCGACCGCAACGGCCTGCCGCTCGCCCGCACCATCGACGCCTGGTCGATCGCGGTCCATCCCAACAAATTGCTCGGCGATCCCGACGAGCTTGCCGTCAAGCTCGCCGAGCTGATGCCGGAGCGCAGCGCCGCCCAGTATCGCGCGATCCTCACCTCGGGCCGTAGCTTCTTCTATTTGAGCCGGCGCGCCGTGCCGGAGCTGGTCTCGGCGGTGAACGCGCTCGGCGAGCCGGCGATCGTCTTTGACCGCGAGCCGGAGCGGCTCTATCCGCAGACCGCGCTCGCCGCCCATGTGCTGGGCTGGACCGACTTCGACGGGCGGGGCGTGGCCGGAATGGAAAGGGTGCTCGACGACCGGCTTCGCGACCCCGCCCTTCGCGGCACCCCCATTCCCCTGTCGATCGACGCCCGCGTCCAGGCAGTGCTCGAAAGCGAGCTGGCAGGCGCGATGGCGAAGTTCAGCGCGATCGGCGCCGCCGGCGTGGTGCTCGACCTCCAGACCAACGAAGTGCTGGCGATGACGTCGCTGCCCCAGCTCAATCCCAACGCGCCCGGCCAGGGGGCGGTCGATGCGGGCTTCAACCGGGCGACATTGGGCGTCTACGAGCTCGGCTCCACCTTCAAGCCGTTCACGGTGGCGATGGCGATGGACAGCGGCATCATCACCAGCTTCGGCAAGCAGTATAATTGCCCGCGGCAGCTCAACGTCGGCCGCTTCACCATCACCGACACCCACCCGTTCGGGCGGCGCTGCACCGTCGCCGAGATCATGAAGGAATCGTCGAACATCGGCACCGCCCAGATTGCGGCCGAGGTCGGCTCGGAGCGTCAGCAGGCCTTTCTCCGCCAGATGGGCTTCCTCGAGCCGGTCTCGATCGAGCTGAACGAGCGCGGGCGCACCCTGACGCCCGGCGCGAACTGGGGCGACGTCGCGACGATGACGGTCGGCTACGGCCACGGCATCGCGGTGACGCCGCTCCACCTCGCGACCGGCTACGCGACCTTGTTCAACGGCGGCATCTGGCGGCCGGCCACCCTGCTCAAGATCGGGCCCCGCCACCCGGTCCCGCAGGGACATCGCGTGTTCACCGCCGAGACCTCCTACAAGATGCGCGCCTTGCTGCGCCTCGTCGTCATGGACGGCACCGGCCGCAGGGCCGACGCCCCCGGCTACCGCGTCGGCGGCAAGACCGGCACCGCCGAGAAGATCGTCGGCGGCCATTATTCCAGCGCCGCCGTCATCACCACCTTCGCCGGCGTGTTCCCGATGGACAACCCGCGCTATGTGGTGGTGGCGATGCTCGACGATCCCAAGGCGACCAGCGACACGTTCGGCTTCCACACCGCCGGATGGAACGTCGCGCCGATCGTGTCCCGCGTGATCAGCCGCACCGGGGCGCTTCTCGGCATCCGCCCGGACGAGAGTCTCGACGCCAGGATGTCGGAGGTCCTGCCTTTCGTCCAGCGCGAACGGAGCCACTGAGAGGTGCGCCTGGACGCCCTCGCGGGGGTCGATTCCGATTCGCGCGTCACCGGCTTCGCCATCGACCACCGCAAGGTCGCCCCGGGCACGGTGTTCGGCGCGTTCCGCGGCACCGTCTTCAACGGCGAGGACTTCATTCCGGACGCGGTGAGCGCCGGCGCGGTCGCGGTCGTCGCCCGGCCGCCGGTGAAGGTGGAAGGCGCCGTCCATATCGCCGCCGAGGAGCCGCGCCGCGAGTTCGCCCGGCTCGCCGCCAAATTCTTCCAGCCCTTCCCGGAGACGATCGTCGCCGTCACCGGCACCAACGGCAAGACCAGCAATGTCGAGCTCGCCCGCCAGCTGTGGCGGATGACCGGGCACCATGCCGCCTCGATCGGGACGCTCGGCGTCACCACCGCCGGCGATAGGGCGACGACCGGGCTGACCACCCCCGACGTCGTCACCTTCCTCGCCAACATGGCGGGCCTGGCGCGCGAGGGCGTCACCCACGCCGCCTTCGAAGCGTCGAGCCACGGCCTCGCCCAATATCGCACCGAGGGCCTGCCGGTGCGGGCCGCCGCCTTCACCAATTTCAGCCGCGACCATCTCGACTATCACGGCACGATGGACGAATATTTTGAGGCGAAGATGCGGCTTTTCACCGAAGTGGTCGAGCCGGACGGTGCCGCGGTGGTCTGGATGGACGATTCCAGGTCCGAGGAGGTGGTCGCACGCGCCGGGGCGCGGGGCCTTCGTCTGCTGACGGTGGGCAAAGGCGGCGAGACGCTGAAGCTGGTCGGGCGGACGCCGACCCAGCTCGGCCAGACGCTCGCCCTCGAGGCGGAGGGCGGGCGGCACGAGGTCGCCCTGCCGCTGATCGGCGCCTATCAGGCGGCCAACGCGCTTACCGCCGCCGGCCTCGTCATCGCCACGGGAGGGGATGTCCGCCAGACACTGGCCGACCTCTCGCGGGTGCAGCCGGTGCGGGGGCGGCTGGAGCGGGCGGTGATCACTCGCGCCGGCGCGCCGGTCTATGTCGATTATGCCCATACCGCCGACGCGATCGAGGCGGCGGCCGAGGCGCTGCGCCCCCACGCCAAAGGCCGGCTGATCATCGTCTTCGGCGCCGGCGGCGACCGCGACACGGGAAAGCGCGCCGGGATGGGCGAGGCCGCTTCGCGCATCGCCGACCTCGTCATCGTCACCGACGACAATCCGCGGAGCGAGGATCCGGCGGCGATCCGGCGCGCGATCCTCGCCGGGGCGCCGGACGCGCGCGAGGCGCCCGGCCGCCGCGAGGCGATCGCCGTCGCGATCGCCGAAGCCGGCGCGGGCGATATAATCCTTCTCGCCGGCAAGGGACACGAGCAGGGCCAGATCGTCGGCGCCGGAAAAGAACTGCGCATCCTCCCCTTCGACGACGTCGCCGTCGCGCGGGAGTGCGCGGCGTGAGGGGAAAACCAGGAAAACCAGGGACAGTATATAGTTTTCCGTCCGTCGCGGCCGCAATGAAGCGCGGCAGCGCCGAAAACTATATACTGTCCCTGGTTTCTCCCCGGGGGCGGCGGCGATGAGCCCGCTCTGGACCGCGCGCGCGATCGCCGAGGCCGCGGGCGGCATTGTGCACGGCGATTTCGAGGCCGCCGGGGTGGCGTTCGATTCTCGCGAGATCGGGCCCGGCGACCTGTTCATTGCGATGAAGGGCGAGGCGACCGACGGGCATTTGTTCGTCGACAAGGCCTTCGCAGCGGGAGCGGCCGGGGCGGTGGCGAGCGAGCCTGTCGCGCATCCGCATGTGCGGGTCGACGAAACCGCAAAGGCGCTGAACGATCTCGGCCGCGCCGCGCGGGCCCGCAGCGAGGCGCGGATTTGCGGCATCACCGGCTCGGTCGGCAAGACCGGGACCAAGGAGGCGCTCTACGCCGCGCTGGAACGCGCCGCGCCGGGGCGGGCGCACCGCTCGGTCAAGAGCTACAACAATCATACCGGCGTGCCGCTGTCGCTGGCGCGGATGCCGCGCGAGGCGAGGTTCGGCATATTCGAGATGGGCATGAACCATGCGGGCGAGCTCGCCGCCCTGACCCGGCTGGTCCGCCCCCACGTTGCCATCGTCACCGCCATCGCTCCCGCCCACCGCGAACATTTCGCCAGCGAGGAGGCGATCGCCGACGCCAAGGCCGAGATATTCGAGGGGCTGGAGGAAGGCGGCGCCGCCCTCATCCCTTATGACAGCCCGCATCGCGACCGGCTGAGCGCGGCCGTCGCGCGTTGCCGGGCGCGCGTCCTCACCTTCGGCCAAGGCGAGGGCGCCGACATCCGCGCCCGCGACGTCGTGCCGGCTCCGGGCGGCGGCTCGCTGGTTACCGCGATGCTGCCCGGGGCGGAGCTCACCTTCACCATCTCGCAGCCCGGCGACCATTGGGTGTCGAACGCGATGGCGGTGCTCGGCGCCGTCCAGGCGATGGGCGGCGACCTCGCCCAGGCGGGCCTCGCTCTGGCCGACATGGCGGGCCTCAAGGGGCGGGGCGAGCGGCGCCGCATCCCCGCCGACGGCGGCGAGGCCCTGCTGATCGACGAAAGCTACAACGCCAACCCCGCCTCGATGGCGGCGACCTTGAAGAGCTTCGCGGCCCAGGAGGTCGGCGGCCGCCGCATCGCGGTGCTCGGCGCGATGAAGGAATTGGGCGAGGGCTCGGGGGCCTATCACGCGGCGCTGGCCGAGCCTGTCGAGGCCGCCCGCGTCGATTACGCGATCCTCGTCGGCGACGAGATGGGGCCGCTGGCGAAAGCGCTTGGCCGCCGAGTCAAAATGGCGCATGTGCCCGACACTCAATCGGCGATCGATCGGCTCAGCGGCGAGATCGGGCCGGGCGACGCGATACTCGTCAAGGGATCCAACTCCATCGGCCTTGCCGCCCTCGTCGAGGCGCTGGCTGGCGGGAAAATCTGATGATTCTCTGGATTTCCGAACAGCTTGGCTTCCCGGGAGTGTTCAACCTCTTCCGCTACATCACATTCCGCGCCGGCGCCGCGACCGCGACCGCCTTGTTCATCGGCCTCCTCATCGGCCCCAGGTTCATCGGCTGGCTGCGCGTCCGCCAGGGCAAGGGCCAGCCGATCCGCCTCGACGGCCCCGAATCGCATCTCGCCAAGCGCGGCACGCCGACCATGGGCGGGCTGATGATCCTCACCTCGCTCACCACCGCCCTGCTGTTGTGGATGGACTTCTCCAACCGCTATTTGTGGGCCTGCATGCTGATCACCATCGGCTTCGGCGTGATCGGCTTCCTCGACGATTACGACAAGGTCAGGAAAGGCCATCACAAGGGCGTCTCCGGGCGGATGCGGCTGCTCGCCGAGTTCGCCGTCGCCGCTCTGGGCTGCTGGATCATCTCCTGGGGGGCGGGGACCGAGCTCTACATCCCCTTCTACAACGGGCCGGTGATCGACCTCGGCCCGTTCTACATCCTGTTCGCCGCCTTCGTCGTCGTCGCCTTCGGCAATGCGGTCAATTTGACCGACGGCCTCGACGGCCTCGCCACCATGCCGGTGATCATCGCCAGCCTCGCCTTCCTCGCCATCGCCTATCTCGCCGGCAACAAGGTCTTCGCCCACTATCTCGGCATCCCCTACATATTGGGCGTCGGCGAGCTCACCGTGCTCTGCTCGGCGATCGTCGGCGCGGGCCTCGCCTTCCTTTGGTTCAACGCGCCGCCGGCCGCCGTCTTCATGGGCGACACCGGCAGCCTCGCGCTGGGCGGGGCGCTGGGCGCGATCGCGGTCGCCACCCAGCACGAGATCGTGCTCGGCATCATCGGCGGCCTGTTCGTCGTCGAGGCGATGTCGGTCATCATCCAGGTCTTCTTCTACAAGCGGACCGGCAAGCGCGTGTTCAAGATGGCGCCGATTCACCACCATTTCGAGCAGATGGGCTGGTCCGAGCCGACCGTGGTGATCCGCTTCTGGATCATCAGCTTCGTGCTGGCGCTGGCCGGCCTGTCGACGTTGAAGCTGCGGTGATGGCGATGCGGACAGCAGCGGCTTCACCGCACCCCCGCGAAAGCGGGGGTCCAGGCATTCAGTCCGTTCTGGGCTCCCGCTTTCGCGGGAGCACAGGTGCGTCATGATCACCAGCCCTGCCTTCGCCGGGAAACGCTACGCCGTGCTCGGGCTGGCGCGATCCGGCCTCGCCGCGGTCGAGGCGCTGGTAGCCAGCGGGGCCGAGGTGATGGCGTGGGATAGTAGTGCCGAGGCGCGGGCGCGGCTCTCTCCCTCTATCAGGCTCGCCGACCCGCTCACCTCCACGATCTACGGCTTCGACGGCGTCGTCGTCTCCCCGGGCGTGCCGCTCAACCGCCATCCGATCGCGGAGCGGGCGCGCAGGGCGCAGGTGCCGGTGATCGGCGACATCGAATTGTTCGCGCAGGCGCGCTCCAGCTTGCCGCCGCACAAGGTGGTCGGCGTGACCGGCACCAACGGCAAGTCGACGACCACGGCGCTGATCCGCCATATCCTCAAGACCGCCGGCATGCCCGCGACGATGGGCGGCAATATCGGCCTGCCGATCCTGGCCCAGGACCCGCTTCCCGAAGGCGGCGTCTATGTGCTCGAGCTCTCCTCCTACCAGATCGACCTGACCCACAGCCTCGATTGCGACGTCTCGGTGCTGCTCAACATCAGCCCCGACCATCTCGACCGCTATGACGGCGTCGAGGATTATGCCGCCGCCAAGGCGCGGCTGTTCGCGATGCAATCGCCCGACCATGTCGCGGTGATCGCGCCCGAGGACGATTATACCAAGGCCATCGCCGGCCAGATCGGCGGCCAGCGCATCCTCGTCCGGTCGGCCGACATCAAGGACCAGTCGCGCTGGCCCTCGCTGCAGGGGCCGCACAACGCCCAGGACGTCGCCGCCGCGGTCGCCGTCGCGCGCGTCCTTGGCGTCGCCGACGATGTCACGGCGCTGGCGCTGGCCACCTATCCCGGCCTGCCGCACCGGATGGAGCGGGTCGCGGAGCGCAACGGGGTCCTGTTCGTCAACGACAGCAAGGCGACCAACCCGACCTCGACCGCGCCGGCGCTCGCCGCCTATCCCGCGGTGCACTGGATCCTCGGCGGGCTGCCCAAATCGGACGATCTCGACGCCTGCGAGCCGTATCTCGACCATGTCAAGGGCGCCTACACGATCGGCGAGGCCGGGCCGATGTTCGCCCAATTGCTGAAGCGCAAGGTGCCGGTCACCGAATGCGAGATGCTGATCGAGGCGGTCGGGGTCGCGGCCGAGGCGGCCCGGCCCGGCGAGGTGGTCCTGCTCTCGCCCGCCTGCGCCTCGTTCGACCAGTTCAGGGATTATGAGGCCCGGGGCGACGCCTTCCGGGCGGCGGTGGAGGCTCTGGGATGAGGAAGCGCGGATGATCGGGATGAACGTCGTCGGGCAGATGAGGATGAAAAGCGCGAACCGGCTCGGCCGGTCGGACCGGAGCGCGATGGGCCGCTGGTTCTGGGAGATCGACCGCGTGCTCCTCTTCTTCGTCGCGGTGCTGATCGCGATCGGCCTGATCGCGGTGGCCGCCGCCTCGCCCGCCGCCGGCCAGCGTTATTCGGGCGGCGGCGTCAGCTTCGCGCCGCTCCATTATTTCTATCGGCAGCTGGTCTGGATCGTCGTCGCGCTGCCGGTGATGGTCGGCGTCTCGATGATGCCGCGGCCGATGGCGCGGCGGCTGAGCCTGGTCGGCGCCTTGCTGTTCACCGGCCTCCTCTTCCTGGTGCCGGTCATCGGCGTCGAGGTGAACGGCGCGCGGCGCTGGCTGGGAATCGGCTTCGCCCAGTTCCAGCCGTCCGAATTTTTGAAGCCCTTGTTCATCGTCAGCATCGCCTGGCTGCTGTCGCTCAAAAACCAGGATTCGAGCCTGCCGGTCGTGCCGCTCTCCGGGATCATCACCGGCCTGGTCGCCCTGCTCCTCATGCAGCAGCCCAATTTCGGCGAGACGATCATCTTCGCGGCGGCGTGGGTGATGCTGCTCACCTTGTCGGGTGCGTCGCTGCGCATCCTGGGCTTCCTCGGCCTCGCCGCGCTTGCCGGGGTGGTGCTCGCTTATTTCTTCTATCCGGTGGCGACGATGCGCATCGACTCCTTCCTGTTCGCCGGCGGCGATACCTACCAGACCGATTCCGCGCTCCAGACCCTGACCTCGGGCGGCCTGTTCGGCGCCGGCCCGGGGGCGGGGACGCGCAAGTTCCTGCTGCCCGAACCCCATACCGACTACATCTTCTCGGTGATCGGCGAGGAGTTCGGCATGATCGCCTGCCTCGCCATCGCGATCATCTATCTGGTCATCGTCGCGCGGGTGCTGATCCGCCTCCTCCACGAGGAGGACAACTTCGTCGTGCTCGCCGCGGCCGGCCTCGTCACCCAGTTCGGCCTGCAGGCTTTGATCAACATGGCGGTCAACGTCCAGATCGCCCCGTCCAAGGGCATGACCCTGCCGTTCATCTCCTATGGCGGCTCGTCGATGGTGGCGCTGTCGATCGGCATGGGCCTGCTGCTCGCCTTCACCCGCCGCAACCCGTACCTCCACCGCTCGCCCTATGTCGTGAAGTGGAGCGGGCGATGATCGGCCGCGCGCGCCATTATGTGCTCGCCGCGGGCGGAACCGGGGGCCACATGATCCCGGCGCATGCGCTGGCCGGGGAGCTGATGCGCCGCGGCCACCGGGTCGCCCTCGTCACCGACGACCGCGGCGCCCGCATCCCGGGCCTGTTCGAAGGGGTGCAGGTCCATGTCCTGCCGGCTGGGCGGCTGGGCGGCGGGCCGCTCGGCTGGCTGAAAGCGGCCCGCGCGATCTTCACCGGCCGCGCCATGGCCTCGCGGCTCTACGAGGCGTTCCGGCCTGCGGCCGTGATCGGCTTCGGCGGCTATCCTGCGCTCCCCGCCCTGATGGCGGCGCAGCGCGACCGTATCCCCACCCTGATCCACGAGCAGAACGCAGTGCTTGGCCGGGTCAACCGGCTGCTGGCCGGCAAGGTCGCCGCGATCGCCACCGCCTACGATCAGGTCGACCGCCTCCCCGGAAGCCATCAAGCCAAGGTCCATCCGGTCGGCAACCCGGTGCGCGGCGAGGTGCTGGCGTTGCGCGACCAGCCCTATCCGGCGCTGGACGACGACGGCATCTTCCGGCTCCTCGTCGTCGGCGGCAGCCAGGGCGCCGCGATCCTCTCGGCGGTGGTGCCGGACGGGCTCGCCATGCTCCCCGAGCATTTCCGCCGCCGTCTGCAGGTGACCCAGCAATGCCGGGCGGAGGACATCGCCGCGGTGCGCGCCCGTTATGCCGGCCTCGGCATCCCGGCGGACCTCGCCACCTACATCCCCGACATGCCGGACAAGCTCGCCTGGACGCACCTCGTCATCGCCCGCGCCGGCGCCTCGACCATCGCCGAGCTGACCGCCGCCGGCCGGCCCGCCATCCTCGTCCCGCTGCCGTCGGCCACCGACGACCACCAGAGCGCCAATGCGCGCGAAATGGCCCAGGCCGGCGGCGCCCGGACCATCGCGCAGAGGAATTTCACCCCCGTCGAGCTCGCCAAGCAGATGCAGAAATTGGGCCTCGAGCCCGGGGCGCTCGCCAATGCGGCGGCGCGGGCAAAATCGATCGGCCGCCCCAATGCGGCCAGCGACCTCGCCGATTTGGTCGAGCGGACCGGGCGCGACCTCGGCGCCGATCCGCTGCGCGTCGACGAGCTGCTCTTCCAGCCGATCCCGAACGGAGCCTATGCGTGAAAGGCGCGGGGACCGACATCGGCACGATCCACTTCGTCGGCATCGGCGGCATCGGCATGTCGGGCATCGCCGAGGTGATGCACATATTGGGCTATAAGGTGCAGGGCTCGGACCTCGCCGACGGCTATGTGATCGATGGGCTGCGCAAGGCCGGCATCCCGATCGCGATCGGCCACGATCCGGCCAATCTCGGCGATGCCGCGGTCGTCGTCATCTCGACCGCGATCAAGCGCGGCAATCCCGAGGTGGAGGCCGCTTACGAGCGCCGCATCCCGGTCGTGCGGCGCGCCGAGATGCTCGCCGAGCTGATGCGCCTCAAGCGCACCGTCGCCGTCGCCGGCACCCACGGCAAGACCACCACCACCTCGATGATCGCCGCCTTGCTCGACGCCGGCGGGATCGATCCGACGGTGATCAACGGCGGCATCATCAACGCCTATGGCTCCAACGCGCGGCTCGGCAGCTCGAACTGGATGGTGGTCGAGGCCGACGAGAGCGACGGCAGCTTTTTGAGGCTCGACGGGACGATCGCGGTGGTGACCAACATCGATCCCGAGCATCTCGATTATTACGGCAGCTTCGAGAAGGTCAAGGACGCCTTCGTCGAGTTCGTCGAGAACGTGCCCTTTTACGGCGCCGCCTTGCTTTGCGTCGATCATCCGGAGGTGCAGACGATCATCCCGCGGCTGCGCGACCGCCGCATCGTCACCTACGGCTTCGCCGCCCATGCCGACGTGCGCGGCGACAATGTAGTGCCTTTCCCCGGGGGCAATCGCTTCGACGTCAGCATCCGCAACCGCGCCGGTCAGCTTCGCACCATCCCCGGCATCGAGCTGCCCATGCCGGGCCGGCACAACGTCCAGAACGCGCTCGCAGCGATCGGCGTCGCGCTGGAGATGGGGCTCGGCGACGAGATTGTCGCCCACGGCTTCGACAGGTTCCACGGCGTCAAGCGCCGCTTCACCCGGGTCGGCGAGGTCGAGGGCGCCGCCATCATCGACGATTACGGCCACCATCCGGTCGAGATCAAAGCGGTGCTCGCCGCCGCCCGCGAAGGGGCGGTGGGACGGGTGATCGCGGTGGTGCAGCCGCACCGCTACAGCCGCCTCCACGACCTGATGGACGAGTTCCAGGGCGCCTTCAACGATGCCGACATCGTCTATGTCGCGCCCGTCTACGCCGCCGGCGAGGAGCCGATCGCGGGGGCGGACGCCGAAGCTTTGGTCGAGGGCCTGAAGCAGCGCGGCCACCGCGCCGCGCGCACCGTCGCCGACCTCGATGAGCTGTGCGGCCAGTTGCGCGACCTCGCCGCGCCGGGCGACATGGTGATCTGCCTCGGCGCCGGCGACATCACCAAATGGGCGGCCGGCCTCGCCGACGGCATCAAGCAGGCGAGGCTGGCGAAATGATGAGCCACCCCGCCTCGTTCGTCCCGAGCGAAGTCGAGGGGCGCGGGCAGGGGGAAGACGCCCCTCGACTTCGCTCGGGGCGAACGGAGATTCCTGAGCTAACAGGCTCGGCGGAACGCGGCGGCAGCCTCGCCGACTTCATCTGGTTCCGCACCGGCGGGCCGGCCGAGTGGCTGGTCAGGCCGAAGGATGTCGAGGACCTCTCGCATTTCCTCGCCGCGCTCGATCCCGCCGTGCCGGTGATGCCGGTCGGCGTCGGCTCCAACCTCATCGTCCGCGACGGCGGCGTCCCCGGCGTCGTGGTGCGGCTGCCCAAGAGCTTCGCCAAAGTGAGCGTCGAACCCGGCAACCGGGTCCGCGCCGGCGGCGGGGCGATGGGGATCAGCGTGGCGAGCAAGGCGCGGGACGCGGGGCTGGCCGGGCTGGAGTTCCTGCGCGGCATACCCGGCACGGCCGGCGGCGCCGTCAGGATGAACGCCGGCGCCTATGGCCGCGAGGTTTGCGACATATTGGTCGAGGCGACGCTCGTGCTGCGCGACGGCGGCATCGAGACCTGGCCCGCGGCGCGCTTCGGCTACACCTACCGCCACAGCGAGGTGCCCGAGGGCGCGGTGGTGGTGGAGGCGCTGTTCCAGGGCGCGCCCGGCGATACCGCGGCGATCGGCGCGGAGATGGACCGGATCGCCGCCGAGCGCGAGGCCAGCCAGCCTTTGCGCAGCCGCACCGGCGGCTCGACCTTCAAGAACCCGGCCGGCACCAAGGCGTGGAAGCTGATCGACGCCGCCGGCTGCCGCGGCCTCATCCTCGGCGGCGCCCAGGTGTCCGAGAAGCATTGCAACTTCCTCCTGAACCTGGGCGACGCCAGCGCCGCCGACATCGAGGCGCTCGGCGAGGAAGTGCGGCGGCGCGTCGCCGCCGGCAGCGGCGTCCGCCTCGAATGGGAGATCCAAAGAGTGGGAACCCCCTCTCCCCTTAAGCGGAGAGGGGGAGCGTGATGTCCGATACTCGCCCGGCTTCCCCTCTCCCTTCGCCGCTTCGCGGCTCTCCCCTCTCCCCTGAAGGGGAGAGGATGCCCCTCCACGTCGCGGTGCTGATGGGCGGCTGGTCGGCCGAGCGGGCGGTGTCGCTGGTGAGCGGCGCCGCCGTGGCCGAGGCGCTGGCGGGGCTGGGCCACAAGGTGACCCGGATCGACATGGGCCGCGACGTCGCCCGGCGGCTCGCCGAGGCGAAGCCGGACGTCGTGTTCAACGCCCTCCACGGCACGCCGGGCGAGGACGGCACCGTCCAGGGCATGATGGACCTGATGGGGCTCAAATATACCCATAGCGGCCTCGAGGCGTCGGTGATCGCGATCGACAAGGAGCTGACCAAGATGGTGCTCGTCCCCCACGGCATCCGCATGCCGGCGGGAAAGGTGATCGACAGCGAGAGCCTATATTTGGCCGACCCGATGGCCCGGCCTTATGTGGTGAAGCCGGTCAACGAGGGCTCGTCGGTCGGCGTCGCGATCGTCACCGCGACGGGCAATTACGGAGACCCGATCGCGCGCGGCGCCGAAGGGCCGTGGCTGCATTTCGAGCGCCTTCTCGCCGAGCCCTTCATCCGCGGGCGCGAGCTGACCGTCGCGGTGCTGGCCGGCGAAGCGCTGGCGGTGACCGAGCTCCAGCCCAGATCCGGCTTCTACGATTATGACGCCAAATATACGGACGGCCTGACCGAGCATGTCTGCCCGGCCGACATTCCGGGCGACGTCCGCGACGCCGCGCTCAGCATGGCGCTGGACGCGCACCGCTTGCTCGGCTGCCGGGGCTGTTCGCGCGCCGATTTCCGCTGGGACGACGAGCGGGGGACGGAAGGGCTCTATCTTCTGGAAGTGAACACCCAGCCGGGCATGACGGCGTTGAGCCTCGTGCCCGAACAGGCGCGGCATCGGGGCATGGACTATCCCGCCTTGGTGCAGCGGATAGTGGAGGAGGCATTATGACCGCCAGGATCGCCCGCGGATCGGCGCAGCGCGCGCGGCCGAGGAACACGGCCCCGGCCCGCGGCAGGCAGGGCCAGCGCAAAGCGGCGCCGCAGAGCCAGGGTCTGGCGGACGCGATCCGCCGGCTGAGCTGGTGGATCTTCATCGGCATGCTGATCGCCTTGGCGGTGGCGCTGCTCGCCGTGTTCCAGATTCCGCAACTGGCCGGCACCGCGCTCGGCGAGACGGTCGGCCGCGCGGGCTTCGTCGCGAAACGGGTCGAGACCCGCGGGCTGGTGCGGATGAGCCCGATGCAGGTCAACTGGATCGCATCGGCCCAGCTCGACCGCGCCATGCCGCTCGTCGACCTCGAGGCGATCCGGCAGCAGCTGCTCAAGTTCGGCTGGGTCCGCGACGCCCGCGTCTCGCGCCGCCTGCCCGACACATTGGTGGTCGACATCGTCGAGCGCCGTCCCGCCGCGATCTGGCAGCACAATAGGCAGCTTGCGCTGATCGACGTCGACGGCGTCGTGCTGGAGGCGGTGCGGGATCAGGCGATGCCGGACCTGCCTTTGATCATCGGCCCGGCGGCCAACATGCACGCCGCCGAGCTTGGCCGTCTCGTCGACAGCGCCCCCCGGCTCAAGCCCGCCATGGCCAACGCCAGCTGGGTCGGCGGGCGGCGCTGGGACATAGGCTTCCAGTCCGGCGAGACCCTCGCCCTTCCCGAAGGCGAGGAGGCGGCGACGCGGGCGCTCGCCCGGTTCGCCCGGATGGACCAGACGACGCAGCTCCTCGGCCGCGGCTATGCCCGCTTCGACATGCGCATCCGCGGCAAGATGTATGTCCGCCTGTCGAACCAGCCTGGCAGCACGGTGCCGGCGCTCGTTCCGCCTGCGCCCGCCCTCCAGCCGCCTCCGCCCCCGCCCGTCTCCGCCCCCGCCGACGTCGATCCGGCCACGACGATCTGATGAAGCGCCCGACCGCCCCCCAGACGCGCAAGCTGGTCACCGCGCTCGACGTCGGCTCGTCCAAGGTCACGGCCCTGATCGCCGAGCCGGGCGAGAATGGCGAGCTGCGCATTCTCGGCACCGGCCAGCGCGAGAGCAGGGGGGTCAAGCGCGGCTTCATCGCCGACATGGAGCGCACCGAGGCGACCATCCGCGAGGCGGTCGAGCAGGCGGAGCGGATCGCCGCCACCAATATCGAGAACGTCTATGTCGGCTTCTCCGCCGGCGGCTTGGTCAGCACCGTCGCCAGCGTCGAGGTCCAGATCGGCGGCCGCCGCATCCAGAAGGAGGATATCGACCAATTGCTCGGCGTCGGCCGGGATTCGATCGACGCCGAGGGGCGGATGATCCTCCACGCCATGCCCGCCCTCTACACCCTGGACGGGCTCGAGGGCGTCAAGAAGCCGCTCGGCCTCCACGCCGACAAGCTGGCGGTCGACATCCATGTCGTCGCCGCCGAGCCCTCGCCGGTCCGCAACCTCGATCTGTGCGTCCGCTCCGCCCATCTCGGCGTGGAGGCGATCGTCGCCTCGCCGGTGGCAGCGGGCAAGGCCTGCCTGAGCGACGAGGAGCGGGAGCTTGGCGTCGCTCTGGTCGAGCTCGGCGCCGGCGTCACCAACATCTCGGTCTTCGCCGGCGGCATGCTGGTCGGCCTCAAGTCGGTGCCGATCGGGGGCATCGACATCACCGACGACATCGCCTCGGCCTTCGGCACCCGCCGGGTCGAGGCCGAGCGGATGAAATGCTTCTACGGCTCTGCCACCACCAGCCCGCGCGACAATCACGACATGATCGAGCTGGCGCCGATCGCCGGCTCCGAGGAAGGCACCGAGGCGGCGCGCATCACCCGCGCCCAGCTGGTCGCGGTCATCCGCCAGCGGCTGGAGCATCTCACCGGCGAGATCGCGGCCGCCCTGAAGGAGCTCGGCTTCGCCGGACCGTTCGGCCGCCAGGTCGTTCTGACCGGCGGCGGATCGGAACTGAAGGGCATCGCCGATTACGCCCAGGGGGTGCTCGGCCGCGCCGTCCGGGTCGGCCGGCCAAGCCTGCCGGGCCTGCCGGACGCCCATAGCGGGCCCGCTTTCGCGACGCTCGTGGGGCTCGCTTTGTTCGCCGCGTCGGAGGAGCTCGACCTCCGCTCCGTAATCGCCCCCGGTTTGATCCTGCAAAGGGTCGCCGGGGGCAACATATTGCAGCGCATGATCGCTGCCCTCCGAAGCGGTTATTAAGAAAAATGAGTCCCGCGTTAACTTTTTACTCGCACCGAAGAATCGCATCGTGCAAAAGGGTTTAGGACCCACGCACGCGGTGCGGAAACCAAGGGGAGGCTAAGCCATGAGCATCGACTTTATCCGGCCCGAAGTGGACGAATTGCGGCCGCGGATCAGCGTCATCGGCGTCGGCGGCGCGGGCGGCAACGCGATCGCCAACATGATCGCCAGCGACGTCTCCGGCGTCGATTTCATCGTCGCCAATACCGACGCACAGGCATTGAACGCCTCGCCCGCCGACCAGCGCATCCAGCTTGGCCTGCGCATTACCCAGGGCCTAGGCGCCGGCTCGCGGCCGGAGATCGGCAAGGCCGCCGCCGAGGAGACGCTCGAGGCGATCGAGAGGGCGCTGGACGGCGCCCATATGCTCTTCATCGCCGCCGGCATGGGCGGCGGCACCGGCACCGGCGCCGCCCCGGTCATCGCCAAGGCGGCGCGCGACAAGGGGGTGCTCACCGTCGGCGTCGTCACCAAGCCGTTCAGCTTCGAGGGCAATCGCCGCGCCCGCGCCGCCGAGGCCGGGATCGAGGAGCTGCAGCAGCATGTCGACACGTTGATCGTCATCCCCAACCAGAATTTGTTCCGCATCGCCAACCCGAACACGACCTTCAAGGAAGCGTTCCAGATGGCCGACGAGGTGCTCCAGCAGGGCGTCCGCGGCATCACCGATCTGATGGTCATGCCCGGCCTCATCAACCTCGACTTCGCCGACGTCCGCTCGGTGATGGGCGAGATGGGCAAGGCGATGATGGGGACCGGCGAGGCGGCCGGCGACAACCGCGCCATCGAGGCGGCCGAAAAGGCGATCGCCAACCCGCTGCTCGACGGCGTGTCGATGAAGGGCGCCAAGGGCGTCATCATCTCGATCACCGGCGGCGAGGACATGCGGCTGATGGAGGTCGACGAGGCGGCCAGCCACATCAAGGAGCTGGTCGATCCGGACGCCAACATCATCTGGGGCTCGGCCTTCAACAACGATCTGGAGGGCAAGATCCGGGTCTCCGTCGTCGCCACCGGCATCGACGCCGGCGCGATGCACCAGACCGCGCCGCAGCCCGCCAAGGTCTTCGCCTTCCCGGGCGCGCGCACGATCGAGGTGCCGCGGGCCGCAACCGCCGCGACGGCCATGATGGAAGCCGAGACGGCCGAGGAGGAGGCGACCGAAACCGTTGCGGCGACCGACCTCGATCTGACCGAGCCGGCCGAAACGGCCACGGACGAGCTGACCCTCGACGCGGTCGCCGAGGAGGCGGACACGGACGAGCTGCTGCTCGATGCGGGCGCGATGCTCGACGAGGAGGATGGCGGCGAGGCCTTCGTCGAGGAGGATCTGGTCGGCGGCGCCGAGACCGCGCCGCCCGGCAATCGCGGCTGGATCACCGGCGAGGAGACGGCCGCTCCGGCCGCGCCCAAGCCGGCGCGCGAGGGCGGCACTTTGTTCGAGCGCATGTCGAACATCGCCCGCGGCGCCGCCAAGGCGCAGGTCGAGGAGGAGGAAACTCCCGCCCGCACCCGCGACCCGCTCGACATCCCCCGCTTCCTGGGAAGGCAGAACAACCAGTAGGCTTGCTACCCCGCCCCGGCAGGGAAGGGGGGATGCTACTCGTCGCCGACTCCAACCGGCTGGGCGCAGACCAATTGCCGCCCCGGCCCCGGCGCTCTCTATTCGCCGGGTGACTTCATTGCGGATCAAGGGCGCCCGGTTCGGCCTCGCCTTGCTGGGGATGGGGATGATTTTGGCGGGCGGAAGCGCGGCTGCGCAGGTCGCGTCGTCTCCGCCATATGGCGCCGCCGGCGAGGAGAGCGCCGCCGACGCGCTGTCGCGCAACGTGCGCAGCCTCGCCGCCGATCCGCGCAGCCTGCCCGCTTTGATGGGCGCGGGCCGGGCGGCGCTCGAAATGGGCGACGCGCAGGCGGCTTTGACCTTCTTCGCCCGCGGCGAGGAGATCGCGCCGCGCGACGGCCGCATCAAGATGTGGATCGGATCGGCTTTGGTCCAGCTCGAGCAGCCCCGCCCCGCGCTCAAATTCTTCGACGACGCGATCGCTTTGGGGGTGGCCGAGGCGGACATCGCGCGCGACCGCGGCCTCGCCTACGACATCATGGGCGATCCGCGCCGGGCGCAGCGCGACTATGAGCTCGCCTTGCGTCACGGCCGCGACCCGGAGACGACCAGGCGGCTGGCGCTGTCGCTCGGGATCAGCGGCGAGCGCGAGCGGGCGCTGCAGCTGCTCGAGGAGCAATTGCTGGTCCGCGATCCCGCTGCCGAGCGGACCCGGGCTTTGGTCCTGGCGCTGACCGGCGACACCGCCGGGGCAAGCCGCGCCGCCCAGGCGGCGATGCCCGGGCCGCAATCGGGGGCGATGGCGCCTTTCCTTGCGCGCCTCCCCTCGCTCAGCCAGTCGGAGCGCGCCCTAGCCGTCCATTTCGGTCATTTCCCGGGCACCGGGCAAACCATGCCGGCACCGATCTTCGATGGCGGCAGCTACGCCTCGCGCGACGCCGCGCGCGACCCCGTCACCAGCGCGGGAGCGCCCGATTCCGGCCAGGCGGCGTTTCGCGCGCGGGTCGCGCCGCCGCCCGAGCCGGTATCGATCGCGCCGCGCCGCCGGCCCGGCGCCGAGGATGCGCCGGCCGCGCCCGCGGTCCGGATGGCGCAGGCCCGGCCCCGGCCCGCCCCGCCGACCGTTCGGCATGAGCCGCCGCAAACCGGGCCGGATGACGCCGCGGCGTTGGGCGGCCCCGAGCCGGCGAAAACCTCTCCGCCGCCCGCGCCCGTCCGCGCCGCCGCCGGCCGCCTGGCCGGTGTCGCCGCCACCATTGCCGATTTGTCGGATACGCCCGAGCGGGCCGCCGCGCCGGCGCGGACCAACGCGGCGCGGCCGCCGGCCGCCACCGCCGGCCGTCCGCCGAGCCGGATCGCCGCTGCCGCTTCCTCGCGGCGCGACAAGCCGAAAGCCGCCCCGCCGCCGCCGCGCGAGCCGAGCCGCGCCTGGGTCCAGCTCGCCAGCGGCGCGATCAAGGCCGCGCTGCCGCGCAATTATGCGGGGATAAAGGCCAAGGCGCCCAAGCTCCTCGGCAGCCGCACCGCCTGGACGGTCGCGAACAACGCCACCAACCGGCTGCTCGTCGGGCCCTTCGCCGGCAGCCGCGAAGCGCAGGCCTTCGTCAACGAGCTCGCCAAGGCGCACGTCCCGGCCTTCGCCTGGACCAGCGAGGCGGGCCAGAAGATCGAGCGGCTGCCGGCGCGGTGAGGCCGCCGGCTCCTTACGCCTCCGATCCGGCGCGCTCGCGCGGCCGCCGCCACGGCGAGGCGGCGAGCGGCAACCGGGGACCGCGCGACGCCTTCCAGCGCGACCGCGACCGAATCATCCATTCGATCCCGTTCCGCCGCCTCCGCCATAAGACCCAGGTGTTCGTCGCTCCGGACGGCGACCATTTTAGGGTCCGCCTCACCCACAGCCTCGAAGTCGCCCAGATCGCCCGCACCATCGCCCGCGCTTTGGGCCTCAACGAGGATCTGACCGAGGCGCTCGCCCTCGCCCACGATATCGGCCATCCGCCGTTCGGCCATGCCGGCGAGGCCGCCCTCCAGCAGGCGATGGCCGAGGCGGGCGGCTTCGATCATAACGCCCACACCGTCCGCCTGCTGACCAGGCTCGAAACCCCCTATCCACGCCACGACGGCCTCAACCTGAGCTGGGAGATGCTGGAAGGCCTCGCCAAGCATAATGGCCCGGTCGCGGCGCCCGGCTGGGCGCTCGCCGAGGCGGACGCCGAGTTCCCGCTCGACCTTCAAACCTGGCCGAGCCTGGAAGCGCAGGTGGCGGCGATCGCCGACGACATCGCCTACGACAATCACGACATTGACGACGGCCTGCGCGCCGGCCTGTTCACCCTCGACGAGCTGCTCGCCGTGCCGCTGATCGCGCGCGCCTGGCAGGCGGTGCGCGCGCGCTACCCGGACCTGGCGGAGGATCGCCTCGCCGCCGAGCTGGTCCGCGACCAGATCGGCCTGATGGTCAACGACGTCCTCGCCGAGACTCGCGCGCGGATCGCCGCGTCGGGTGTGAAGACCGTGGAGGACGTCCGCGCCGCCGGCCGCGCCCTCGCCGGCTTCTCGGACGGGCTGGCGCGCGAGGAGAAGGCGCTCAAGACCTTCCTTTACGCCCGCATGTACGAGGCCGCGCCGGTCCGCGCCGTGGCGGAGCGGGCGGGCGAATTGCTCTACGGCCTGTTCGACGCTTACCGCCGCAACCCCTGCCTGTTGCCGCCGGAGTGGCAGCCGGCCGCGCCCGAGCCGCCCCTGGTGCTGCGCCGCATCGGCGACTTCATCGCCGGCATGACCGACCGCTACGCCATCCGCCAGTACCGGGAGCTGGTCGGCCCGGTCGACCTGCCGGAGGGGTTTTGAATGCGGGTCGCGATGATCGGGGCGACCGGCCTCGTCGGATCGCTGGCGGCGCCCAGGCTGCTGGCGCAAGGCTGCCGGGTCGACGCCTTGCTGCGACGGCCGAGCGGCCTCGCTCACCCCGGCTGGCGCGAGCATGTCGCTCCGCCGGACGAATGGCCGGCCATCGTCGCCGCGCTCGGCCCGGAGGCCGCCGTCTCCGCCTTGGGAACGACGATGCGCAAGGCCGGCTCCGAAGCAGCGTTCCGGGCGGTGGATCTCGATATGGTCGTCGCCTTCGCGCGGGCGGCCGCGGCGGCCGGCGCGCGGCACATGATCACCGTCTCATCGGTGGGGGCCGACCCGAAATCGCCCAATTTCTACCTGCGCATCAAGGGCGAGATGGAGACGGCGCTCGCGGCGCTCGGCTTCGAGCGGCTCGATATCTTCCGACCCGGCCTGCTTCGCGGCCCCCGCGGCGGCGAGCGCCGCCTCGGCGAGCGGATCGGCATCGCGCTGAGCCCGCTGGTCAACCCGTTCCTTCGCGGCCCGCTCGACCGCTTCGCCGCGATCGACGCCGATCTGGTCGCCGCAGCCATCGCCGCCGCGCTCCGGCGGAGCGGCGGGGGCGTGCGCCGCCACGGCAATCGCGAGATAGGGCGGCTCGCCTAGCCTGCTTCAAACGGGGCCGGTCGCCCTTTTGGAGGGCCGCCGAAGAGATATTGTTACAGAGGCGAATCCGAGTCATTATCGAGCTCCAACGGATGAGGGATTCGCCATGCGCCTTTCTTCCCCCCTGCTCGCTCTTTCCGCCGCCTTCCTCGCCTGCGCCATGCCGGCCCTCGCCCAGGACCAGCAGCTTCCGCCCGACGAGGAGGAGCAGGATAACTCCACCGACTCGATCATCGTCACCGGCGCGCGGGTCCGCCAGGGCGGGGCGCAGGACATCCGCCATTTCCGCTCGGTCGCCGCCGAAGTCGGCATGCCGCGGCCGGAATCGCTGACCCTCGAAGGGCTGATGGGCGAGCACGATCTCGACCTCGCCTCGGACGCGCCGTGCCGGCAGCTCTTCTGCCTCGTCACCGAGGCGATGCCCGCCGCCTTGCCGACGCGCCCGGACGACCGGCTGTTCGTCGGCCTGGGCTTCACTTCGAACGTCGACGCCGCCACCTGGCATCGCGATCCGCTCAACCTCGTCGCGGTGGTCGACAAATCGGGCTCGATGAACGGGCCGCCACTCGCTTTGGTGCGGCGCAGCCTTCGCCAGATCGTCGGCCAGATGCGCCAGGGCGACCAGCTGTCGATCGTCCTCTACGGCGACATCTCGCACCTCTATCTGGCGCCGACCGACATCGGCCGCGACCGCGACAAGGCGCTCGCCGCGATCGACGCCATCCAGAGCGCCGGCTCGACCAACATGGAGGCCGGCCTCAAGGTCGGCTACGACACCGCCTTCGCCTCCCAGCCCGCCTTCCGCGGCAATACGCGGCTGATGCTGTTCACCGACGAGCAGCCCAATGTCGGCAATACCGACGCGAACAGCTTCATGGGCATGGCCGAGACGGCCTCGCGCAAGGGCATCGGCCTCACCACGATCGGCGTCGGCGTCCAGTTCGACGGCGCGCTGGCGACCAAGGTGTCGAGCGTGCGCGGCGGCAATCTGTTCTTCATCTCCAACGAGGCGGAGGTGGCGAGCGTCTTCGACAAGCAGCTCGACACGATGGTCAGCGAGCTCGCCCACGACGTCACCATGGTGATGAGCCCGATGGCCGGCTACCGCATCTCCGGCGTCTACGGCGTCCCCGACGGGCTGATGACCGAGGGCCAGGACGGCGCGGTCAGCATCAATGTACCGACCGCCTTCCTCAGCACCAATGGCGGCGGCATCTTCCTCTCGCTGGCCAAGGCCGGGGAGCGGGAGAACCTTCCGGCGGCGGCGCTTTCCGCCGACAAGCCGCTGCTCGACGTCGCCTTGTCCTATGTCGGCGCCCGCGACCGGGTCGCCGGCTCGGACCGGCTGAAGGTCGCCGCGCCGACCGGCTCGCCGAGCGCGCCGATGCGCCTCGCCCAGCTTCTGGTCGACGAATATTTCGCGCTGAGGGGGGCGGCGACCGCCTTCCACGCCGAGGGCAATCCGAAAAAGGCCTTCGCCCTGCTGAACGGCCTCTCCCACCGCATCGCCGGCAGCGGCCTCGACGGCCTCGCCGGCGAGAAGAAGCTGGTCGGCGACATGCTGCAGCAGGCCGCTTTCTATTCCGGCTATGCCGGCGAGATGCCGCGGACGATGCGCCATTTGGCGGTGATCGGCAGCTGGGAGGTGAGCCGCGCCGAGGGGCTGGACGTGCGGCGCGGCGACCGCATGTCCTTCTCGACCGACAACGAGCTGACCACCCGCCGCCGCGGCAAGACCGAGGAGGAGGACGAGAGCTACGAGATCAACGAGCGGCAAATCTATCTCCCCCGCTCGGGCATGGTGTTCAACTACCGGACCAGCGGCGACCTGCTGACGATGACGCACGAGACCAGCGAGGCCGCCCTCTATCTGAGGCGGGTGAGCAGCGACGCGACGCCCTGAGCGCGCCGCGGCCGCGTGCGGGGGTTCTGACCGGTCGCTCGCGGCGCCCGTTGTTATTGCTGGTTGTTCGCGTTCGTACCGTCGACGGCGACGACCGTAGAGTTGTTGGCCACGTTCCCTGTTCCGCCGGCTCCCTCGGTGGCTTGGCCGGCGCATCCCTTCCATCCCAGCGAAACCAGTTCGGTTGCGGTCTGCGTAATTGTACGGTCCGCGGCGCGTGAATTGCTGTCCTTCACCATGATCTTAGCGCCGGCAGGGCAGTCCTTGTCCGGAGTTAGCTGAATCGAGAGTTTGTCGCCCGCCGCAACCAACGACAATTCGTCCTTCCCCATAAGCTTGATGGTCCCGGTAAAAGGCGAGCTTCCCCCTTCGATCTTGGCGGTCACGAGACCGTCGCTCTGGATGGAGGGGATGGCGAGGGACGGTGGCTTTGCCGCCGCCTCACCGCTCGCGGCTCCAAAGTAGAAACCGATGATGGTTCCGAAGATGCCAGAATAGACTAAGAATACCTCACGGGCAAGGCGAAATCTATCCTGGAATTGGCTTGGAGTTTCATTGGTAAAGAGCGCCCGAAAGATAAGCGCCCCCCCAAAACCGAGCATCGCAATGATCAATGTGAAGACCAAGATGGGTCGGGTCGCCTCAATAACCGTGTATCTCTCTGCACCAATTCCGGCGAAATAGGCCCACACTGATCCAAAGCATAAAAAGACGATCAGGATGATTAGGGCGTTATACGACTCGGTTCTCTGAGCGCTGCCCTGTGCCGTGATCGCCGCATCCTTTCCAAGCTGAATCAGCCTGGCTTCGATCGGCGCCTTTTCCGTCCCGGCGGCCGAGCTGTGCTTCTGCTCCAACTCGTCGAATTCGGCGCTTAACCCGTTCCGGGTCGCGTCATCCGGGATTCCGACCAGGATGGTCTGGAACACTTCCTTTTGTTCAGCGATGCTCATGACCGGCTCCTTTCGTATTCGAACGAACGAGGCTGCGCTTGTCCTGTCCAGATTAGCAAAAGCGTTCTTCGAAACCAATGAGCGAGCGCCTGAACCCGCTCCGTTTCGGACCCAGCGAGCCGTACAGCCTCCACTATGGACCTTGGTGGCTGCTATCCGGTAGAGGTCCGTTCACTCCCCGGATTGGACGATCAGTGACGCTCTACGCCCGCTTTGCCGCGCATCTCGGCGCGATACTCGACGCGCTCGAGGCGGAAGGGCGGCTTGCGCCCGGCGTCGAGCGCAAGGGCGTGGCGGTTGAGCCGCCGCGCGACGCCGCTTATGGCGATCTTGCCACCAATGCGGCGATGGTGCTGGCCGGGAAAGCAGGAACGAACCCGCGCGCGCTCGCCGCTTTGATCGCGCCCAGGCTGGCCGCTTTGGACGAGGTGGCGAGCGCCGAGATCGCCGGGCCGGGCTTCATCAACATCCGCCTGTCGCCCTCGGTGTGGCAGGACGAGCTGCGCCTCATCCTCGCCGCAGGCGAGAATTACGGCCGCTCGGACCTCGGCCGGGGCGAGCGGGTCAATATCGAATATGTCTCGGCCAATCCGACCGGCCCGATGCATATGGGCCATTGCCGCGGCGCGGTGGTCGGTGACGCGCTCGCCAGCCTGCTCGAACATGCCGGCTATGCGGTGACGCGCGAATATTATGTCAACGACGCGGGGAGCCAGGTCGACACCCTCGCCCGCTCCGCCTGGCTGCGCTACCTTGAGGCGCTCGGCCGCGACATCGGCGCGATACCGCACGGTCTCTATCCCGGCGACTATCTGAAGCCGGTCGGCGCGGCGCTCGCCGGGGAATTCGGCGCGGCCTATGCCGATGCGCCCGAGAGCGAATGGCTGGAGCTGTTCCGGCAAAGGACGGTCGCGGCGATGCTCGACCTGATCCGCGCCGACCTCGCCTTGCTCGGCATCCACCACGACCTGTTTTCCTCCGAGGGCGAGGTGCAGGCGAGCGGCGCCGCCGACCAGGCGCTGGAGACCCTGCGCGGCAAGGGCCTGATCTACCAGGGCGTGCTCGAGGCGCCCAAGGGCGAGGCTGTCGAGGATTGGGAGCCGGTCGAGCTGACCTTGTTCCGCTCGACCGCCTTCGGCGACGACCAGGACCGGCCGATGAAGAAATCGGACGGCAGCTGGGCCTATTTCGGAATCGACGCCGCCTATCACCTCCAGAAAGCGGAACGCTCCGACGCCTTGATCAACATCTGGGGCGCCGACCATTCGGGCACGGTCAAGCGCATCCAGGCCGCGGTCGCCGCGCTGACCGGCGGCCGGGTCGCGCTCGACGTCAAGCTCGTCCAGATGGTGCGATTGTTCCGCGCCGGCGAGCCGGTCAAGATGTCGAAACGATCGGGCAGCTTCGTCACCCTCGCCGACGTCGTCCGCGAGGTCGGCAGGGACGTGGTGCGCTTCATGATGCTGACCCGGCGCAACGACGCGCCGCTCGATTTCGACTTCGCCAGGGTGGTCGAGGCGTCGAAGGACAATCCCGTCTTCTACGTCCAATATGCCCATGCCCGCATTTGCTCGCTCCACCGCCGGGCGAAGGAGGCGGGGGTGGATCTCACCGCGCCGGCCGATTTGTCGCTGCTCGACGCGGAGGAGCTGGCCCTGGTCGGGATCGCCGCCCAATATCCGCGGCTGATCGAAGGCGCCGCCTTGGCGCACGAGCCGCACCGCATCGCTTTTTACCTGAGCGAGCTCGCCGCCGCCCTCCACGCCCAGTGGAACAAGGGTAATGACGACCCCGCGCGGCGTTTTTTATTGGCACATGATCCGGAATTAAGCAGGGCGCGGCTGGCTTTGGCGGCTTCTATAGGGCAGATTATCAGGAACGGCCTTGGTATCATGGGCGTGGCCGCCGCCGAGGAGATGCAGTGATGACCGATATTCGCGCCGACGACAATATGCCGCTCGACGAGGACGACCGCCTGCCCTGGCTCGAGGCGGTCGACGAGGACGAGGAGAAGGAAGGCCCGTCGGCGCTCAAGCTGATCGCCGCGGTGCTGATCGGGCTGGTCGCGATCGGCGCGATCGTCGGCGGCATCTTCTGGATGGGCAATCGCGACGGCGAGGCGACCCGCGACGCGCAGCTCATCCAGGCGCCGGAGGGCGATTACAAGGTGAAGCCCGCCGACAAGGGCGGGATGAATGTCGAGGGCGAGGGCGACACCGCCTTCGCCGCCAGCGCCGGCGCCGACCCCAACGGCGCGATCGACACCAACGCGGTCACCGAGGCGCCGGTGGTGCGCGGCGGCCCCGCCCGGCAGGCTCCCGCGGCCGCGCCGCTGCCGGTGCCGGCGCCGAAGCAGGCGCCGAAGCAGGCGCCGCCGGCCGCCGCCACGCGCCCGGCACCGCCCGCGCCCGCGGTCGCCAGCGGCCCGATCATCCAGCTCGGCGCCTTCTCCAGCGACGCCGCCGCCAATTCCGCCTGGCGGGCGCTGTCGGCCCGCTTCGCCTATCTCGCGCCCTTGAACCACAACGTCATGGCGACGCTCAGCGGCAGCCGCACCCTCTACCGCCTCCGCGCCTCCGGCCCCGGCGCGGCGGGGCTATGCGCCCGCCTCCGCGCCGCCGGCGAGAGCTGCGTCACGGTCGACTGACCGCGCATGCAGCCGGCGATATACGGCCTTGCGGGCGAGAGCCTGAGCGACGACGAGCGGGCATTCTTTCGGGAGGCGGATCCGGCCGGGTACATCCTGTTCAGGCGCAATTGCGCGGACCGGGCGCAGCTCAGGGCGCTGACTGACTCGCTGCGCGCGATCCATGGGCGCGGCGATCTGCCGATCCTGATCGATCAGGAGGGCGGACGGGTCGCGCGGCTGCGGCCGCCGGCCTGGCCCTTGTTCCCGGCCGCGGAGGTCTTCGCCGCGCTCTACCGGCACGCGCCGATGACGGCGATCGAGGCGGCGCGGGCCAATGCCGGCGCAATCGCCGCTCTGCTGCGCGAGGCGGGGATCAATGTCGACTGCCTGCCCTTGCTCGACGTCCGCCAGGAGGGCGCCAGCGACGTGATCGGCGACCGCGCCTTGGGCTCCGAGCCGATGCAGGTCGCCGCTTTGGGCCGCGCGATCCTCGACGGGCTCGCCGCGGGCGGCGTCGTGGGCGTGGTCAAGCACATGCCCGGCCACGGCCGGTCGCTGAGCGACAGCCATCTCGAGCTGCCCGTCGTCGACGCGTCCGAGGAGGCGCTCGAGATCGACCTCGAGCCGTTCATCACCCTCAGGCACGCGCCGATCGGGATAACCGCCCACGTCGTCTATTCGGCGTGGGATTCGGAGCGGCCCGCCACCCTCTCGCCGATCGTCATCGAGGCGGTGATCCGCGGCCGCATCGGCTTCGACGGCCTGCTCCTGTCCGACGATCTCGGCATGTCGGCGCTGAGCGGCACCTTCGCCGAACGCGCGCGCGGCGCCCTCGCCGCCGGCTGCGACATCGCTTTGCATTGCTCGGGCAGGATGGACGAGATGGAAGCGGTCGCGTCCGCGGTAGGAGAAATGAGCGGCAAGGCGCGCGAGCGCCTCGAGCGCGCGATGGCGAGCGTCGCAGATACCGGCGAGGGCGCGCCTTACGAGGCGCTTGCCGCGAAAAGGGACGCCTTGCTGGCTTATGCCTGATCTCCTCGTCATTCCCGCTAGAGCGGGAATCCAGCTGGGTAGGCGGTGGATGCGGAAAAGCTGGACCCCCGCTTGCGCGGGGATGACGGAGACGGGCCTAGTGAGCTGACCTCAGATAGGTGGTGATGATCGCCGCGATTGCCGAGATGACCGCGGCCGTGACGGCGATTCCGTTTCCAGTCCAAGTTCGAACACGGGTTCTTTCGTCATCCGCGGATTTGAGGATGAAGTCGTAAATCAGTCGCGTCTTGTCGGTGTCCAAAGGTGGGATGTCTATCTTCTCTTCCTTCGCAGTATAGTCGGTACGTTGTGCGTATCGGGCCTGCAGCGAATAGTAATGCTCGCCGTTACCGGAGGGGCGGGGCGATTTGCGGAATATGCCCGGAAATCCCTCGAACAGCAGGCGTAGCTTCCCCGCGTCCAACGAAAGTTCCTTGCCCAGATTGGTGGGTGTCCTCGCCCACCACCTCTTATGCGTGGCCATGTAGATGACGGACGCGATCAGGTAATCGACATGTTTAGAATACTTCATCGCGGTGCCTCTGGAGCAACATCCAGCCTGAGAATAGCCCAATCAGAACCCGCTGTCGTCCGTCGCTATCGCGAGCATGATCCGCGGCCGCAGCTTGAAGGCTTGCTGACGACTCACCATTCGGACATGTCGGCGCTCGCCCGGCTTCGACGCACCGGCGCGGGCTGCGATATCGCGCTGCATTGCGTGATGGGACGGCTGCCAGCTTGGAATGGGGCAGTTGCCGGCGACTATCCACGAAAAGCGGCTATTCTGCACATCGCATTTACGATAACCGATGAACATGGGCCGGGGTGAGGAGCTTCTCGAACAAATGCGCCGCGATCCGCGCGACTGGCGGTCCGAGGACGTAAGGACGGTGTGCCTGGCCTTCGGCCTTGCTTTCGACGGACCGCCGCGCGGCTCCCATCATGGCGTAAGGCATCCGCGCATGCGGGGCACGCTGACCATCCCGTTCGCGCGCCCGATCAAGCCGATATGCATTCGAAGGCTCGTCACGCTGATCGACGCGGTCGAGAGGGTGGTTGAGAGAGGTAAGGACGGTTAGCCCATGGACGCAGGATACCGGGTTCTCATCGAACCGCTCTCGGAGCAGGAGGGAGGCGGCTGGCTCGCGACGGTGCCCGAGCTTCCCGGCTGCATGTCCGACGGCGAGAGCCGCGCCGAAGCGCTCGCCAATGTCGAGGATGCGATCTCGGCCTGGCTGCACTGCGCCGGGATGGACGGCCGTCCGGTCCCCGAGCCCCGGCGGGCCGTCGCCTAGGCCGCGGCCGCGGCGAGATGGGAGAGAGGCGAACGAGCGAGGTCAAAAAAGCAACCGTCCCCTCCCGCGCGCTCAATCCCGCCCGAAGCTGTCGACTGCCGCGGCCTCGTCGGTGTGGACGTCGAAATGGGGGAGGAGCTGGTGGGCGGAGAGCATGTCGTGGAGGCTTCGCGTCAGGTTGAGCAGCCTGAGCCGGCCGCCGGCGCGCTCGACCCTGAGGCCGCTCGAGGCGATCTCGCCGAGGCCGATCTCGTCGACATGGCCGGCCCTGGCGAAGTTCAGCACCAGCTTGCTGCGGCCCGCCTCGACGAGGCGGCGGACGGCGGCGCGCAGCGCGACATGGCCTTCGCCGATGACGATCTCGCCTTCCACGTCGAGGATCGTCACGTCCCCCGCCTGCCGCTCCTTTATCTCGAATCCAGCCATGGCAGCCCTCCCTGCGCGGTCCGGCACCCGGCGATCGAAGGCTTCGGGCCGGGGCGGCCGCCGTCCGCGCGGCGGCGGGCCGGCGGCTCCACTCTCTATCGCTTCCCGGTCGGGCGCAAGAGCGTCGCGGCGTCACCATATCGCCTTCAGCGTCCTTGCGGGTCGGACAGTGCAGGTCTATATTCAGTCCGAATTCAGTCCGAAAGCCGCCATGCGTTATTCCTCGCAAGTCAAGCCGATCAGCTATCTCAAGGCGAATGCGGCTGAAATATTGCGCGACCTCGCGGCGCGGCGGGAGCCGATGGTGATCACGCAGAACGGGGAGGCGAAGGCGGTGATCCAGGACGTCGCTTCCTATGAGGAGATGCAGCAGACGCTGGCGCTCCTCAAGCTGCTCGCGCTCGGCAACCGCGACATCGAGGCGGGGCGGACGCGGCCGGCGCGGGACGTCGTCGGCCGGCTGGTGGCGAAGGCGCGCTGATGGCCGGGCCCGTTTATGCGGTGCGGCTGAGCCGGGGCGCCGAGGAGGATTTGGAGGCGCTGTCCGATCATGTCGCGCAGCATCGCCCGGCCGGGGAGGCCGCGGCCCTGCTCGACGCGATCCTCGAGGAGGTCGGCACGCTGGAGCGTTTCCCGCATCGCGGCGCGGTGCCCGACGAGCTTGCCGGGCTCGGCTTGCGCAACTTCCGCCAGCGCCTCGTGCCGCCCTGCCGCCTGATCTGGCGGGTCATCGGCAACGAGGTGTTCGTGCTGGCGATCGCCGAGACGCGGCGCGACATGCAGGCGCTGCTCGAGCGGCGTCTGCTGGGAAGATAGAGATCCCCATTCTACCGCCGCTCGCGCTCGGAGCGGCGGGGGGCGAAGTTGAGGCGGGCGACTTCGCGGATCGGGGCGCGGTCGTCGAAGGCGCCCTCGACCAGCTCGTAGCCGAGCAAAGCGAAGGTGCGGCGCCCCAGGAAGATCGGGCGGGCATTGCCGTACCAGTCGACGCAGCTTGCCTGGCAGGCATCGTCGGCGACGCCTTGGGTGCGGGCGGCGAGCTCGCCGGCGGGGGAGAGCAAACGGTCGCGGCGGCGCAGGAAGACCATCGCCGCGGCGCTGCCGAAGAAGCGGCGGAAGGCGGGGTCGGCGCGGCGCGCGACCGGCAGGCCGAGAACGCCCGAGGCGCCGTCGGGGGTGCGCGGATCGGGGCTGAAGAAGAAAGCGTGGCTGCGCGTCTCGCCCTCGGCCGAATCGGCAAGGACGTAGCGCGACCCGACCCGCGGCGCTGCCGCCGCGGCGAGCTCGACCGCGGTGAAGCCGAGGCCGCCCTTGGCGCCGCCGACGATCATCGCGTCGCGGCCCATCGCCTCGATCCGATCGACCGCATGGCCGATCTCGAGCCGCGCCGCCGGCCCGCCCCGCAGCGGCGCGGCGACCAAGGTCGCGCTGCCCTGCTCCCGCCCGAACGCGCCGCCGCCGTAGAGGACGTAATTGCCGACGAAGCGGTTGTGGAAGGACCAGCTGTCGCCTTCCAGCCTGGGCAGCGGCCGGTAGCGCGACAGCGGCGCCTCGCGCGCGCCGTTGCCGAACTCGCTGAGTGGCAGGCGCAGCAACGCGACGTCGCCCGCCGAGACTTCGGGGCGCCACATCGCGTCGCCGCCGCCCTCGCCGCGGACGAGGATGTTGAGGATTCCGTCGGCCGCATCCTCGCGGAACGAGAATTGGTCGACCGGGGCGCCGCGGGCGGCGATCGCCGAGGGGCGCTCGTTGGCGAAGGGCATGCGGTAGACGAAAGCGTTGGCGCCGCGGCGATGCGCTTCGTACGACCAGGCGTCAGAGATCCACAGATAGACCGAGCCGGGCGAGACGTAGAAGTCGCGCGACGAGGGTCCGAGCACGCCGATCGCCGAGCAGTCGAGCACCGGCGCATTGAGGTCGCAGGTGGTGACAGAGTGGAGCGTGTCGACCCGGGCCTCGGGCGAATCGCGCAGCACCGGCGGGATGAAGATCTGGCCGGCGGTAGCGATGGGCCGGAAGCGGCGGTCGGCGGCGTCGCCGCGCCAGCGGCTGATGCCGGGCAGCGCTTCGAGCGGGTCGCTCTCCCATCGAAGGTCGAGCGGAGTGTAGAAGATGAGCGTGTCGCCGATCAGCCGCGAGGCGTAGTTGCGCGACGAATAATAATCGTTCGAGCGCAGATGATAGGCGTCCTCGAAGCGGATGTGGCCGGCCGGATCGAGCCGGAAGCGGTTTATCTCGGTGCCGCCGCGGGCGTAGGAATAGCCGACGACGACGACGCGGTCGCCGGAGAGCAGCATCTCGTCATACCAGTCGCCGCGGCCGCTGACGCCCGGCGGGAAGGCGTCGATCGAATCGACCGCGCGCATCGCGCCGCCGGCGAGGCTCATGGTGAACAGCCGGCCGCGGCGCAGGATGACGAGCGTGTCGCCGCTGACCTTGACGATGCCGCCCTCGTCGACATTGGCCTCCTGGGTGTTGGTGATGCTGGGCGAGGCGATGCGCGAACCGGTAGTGACGATTTCAGCGCTGTCATTGGCCGCATTGGCGGCGGGCGCCTCGGGGGCGGGCGGCGGGGCCATGACCGGCTCGGGGACGGCGTTGGCCTGCTCCGCGCGCTGCGCCCGCCGGAGGCGGCGCAGATAGGATCTGAGCTCGGCGTTCGAGCGGAAGGCGGTGAGGCCGGGGCCCGTGGCGGCGCGGACGCGCGCTGCGCCGAGGCCGCCGCTGTTCGGCGCGGCCGCGGTCGACCCGGCGCAGACCAGGCAGGCGAGGGTGAGCGCGAAGCCGAGCAGGATGCGGCCGACGGGCATGTTTCGAATGTCGGGGTCGGCCATGTCTCTCTCCCTTTACGCTTACAGGCATGAAACATTATATCATTGTAGCTGCATTGCAACCGGCAATGTACGGCCGCTTCCTGCCCTTGCCGGGAGGAGGCATTTCCTGCTTCGCATCGGCGCTTCGAGCCCCTAATCTGCGGCCATGGAACCCGACGAATCCTTCGATTCCTTCGAGGAGCAGGCGCCGGTGCGCGAGGCGGACCGGCTGACGCTGGACCTCGACGGGTGGGAGGGGCCGCTCGACCTGTTGCTGACTCTGGCGCGGGGGCAGAAGGTCGATCTTGCGAAAATCTCGATCCTCGCCTTGGTCGAGCAATATCTCGCCTTCATCGCCGACGCGAAGAAGTTGAAGCTGGAGATCGCCGCCGATTATCTGGTGATGGCGGCCTGGCTCGCTTACCTCAAATCCTGCCTGCTGCTGCCGCGCGACGTCGAGGCCGATCCGAGCCCGGAGGAGCTCGCGCTGCGCCTGCAGCTCAGGCTGCAGCGGCTCAGCGCTATGCGCGAAGCCGGCGCGCGGCTGCTGGCGCGCGACCGGATCGGCCGCGACGTCTTCGTCCGCGGCGCGCCCGAGGGCCTGAAAGTGATCCGCAAGTCGCTGTGGCAGGCGGATTTGTACGACCTGATCAGCGCCTACGGCTTCGTCCGCGCCCGCGCCGAGCCGGCGGTCCATTTCGTCGGCCGGCGGCCGGTGATGACGCTGGAGGAGGCTTTGGTCCGGGTCGAGCGGATGATCGGCGCGAGGGTGGAATGGACCCGGCTCGAGGCATTCCTGCCCGACACCGAGGATGGCGATTATCGCCGCTCCGCGCTCGCCTCGAGCTTCGTCGCCGCTTTGGAGCTCGCCCGCAAGGGCCGGCTCGAGCTCGGCCAGGAAGCGGCGTTCGGGCCGCTCTTCGTGAGGGCCGCGTGAGAATGGGGACAGTCACTTTTCCGCACGTGGGCGGGGGGCTTGGTCCCGGTCTTGGGAAAAGTGACTGTCCCCTCGGGAGCGCGACGTGAGCATTTCCGAGGGCGCGCGGATGGTGGAGGCGGCCTTGTTCGCCGCCGGGGAGCCGATGAGCCTCGACGACATCGCCGCCCATGTCGGCGACGCCGACGTCGCGGCGGCGCTCGACGAGCTTGGCGAACATTATGCCGGGCGCGGCATCGAGCTGGTCGAGCGCGGCGGGCGCTGGCACTTCCAGACCGCGCCGGACCTCGCCCACATCCTGCGCCGCGAGCGCGACGAGACGCGGCGGCTGTCGCGTGCGGCGGTCGAGACGCTGGCGATCATCGCCTATCACGAGCCGGTCAGCCGCGCCGAGATCGAGGCGATCCGGGGCGTCCAGATCTCGAAGGGGACCTTGGACGTGCTGATGGAGGCGGGCTGGGTGCGCCCCGCCGGCCGCCGCGAGGCGCCGGGCCGGCCCCTGACCTACGCGACCACGGCCGCCTTCCTCGCCCATTTCGGCCTCGCCAGCCGCCGCGACCTGCCCGGCATCGACGACCTCAAGGCCGCCGGCCTCCTCGACCCGATCGACGCCGCGCTCGAGCAACTGGAACTGGAAAGCGAGAGCGAAGGGGACTAGAGCGTCTCTTTGGCGTGATCGGAGAATATGGAATGGGTGGTCTCAGCATCTGGCATTGGCTGATCGTCGGCATCGTCCTGCTGCTGCTGTTCGGCAAGGGCCGCTTCTCCGACATGATGGGCGACGTCGCCAAGGGCCTGAAGAGCTTCAAGAAGGGCATGAGCGAGGACGAGGAGGCGGCCGCCGCCGCCAGGGCCGCGAAGGCCGCCGAGCCGCCGCGGCGCCTCAAGGACGAAACCGGCATCGACGCGCCCGCCGAGCGCAGCCGCGACGCCGACGCCGAGCGCCGCGAGCCCTAAGATCCGCCGCCGGAAAGGCGCGCCTCATGTTCGACATCGGCTATTCCGAGCTTCTCGTCATCGCGATCGTCGCCCTGGTGGTGATCGGCCCCAAGGATCTGCCGCGGGTGATGCGCACCGTCGGCCAGTGGGTCGGCCGCGCCCGCGGCATGGCCCGCCACTTCCGCTCCGGCATCGACACGATGATGCGCGAGGCCGAGCTGGAGGAGATGGAGAAGAAGTGGCGGGAGGAGAATGAGCGGATCATGCGCGACCATCCGCTGATCGGCCCGCCGCCGCGCAGCGGATGGCTCGGCCCCCCGCCGGACGGCACGCCGCCGCCGGCCGAAGAGGCGCCCGCGACCGGCGAGGCGCCCGCGCCGCCTGCCGAAGGCGGCACGCCGCCGCACGCCGCCGACCGCGAGCTGCCATGAGCGAGGTCGACCAGAGCCGCGCGCCGCTGATGGACCATCTGATCGAGCTCAGGCGCCGGCTGATCTGGTCGTTCGTCGCGCTCGGAATCGCCTTTGCGATCTGCCTCTATTTCGCCGAGCCTATCTTCGCCTTTCTGTGCCAGCCGCTGGCCGACGCCTTCGGTCCGGGCCAGGGCAAGCTCATCTACACCAAGCTCTACGAGGCCTTCTTCACCCAGGTGCGGGTCGCTTTGTTCGCCGCCTTCTTCCTCGCCTTCCCGATCATCGCCAACCAGATCTGGGCGTTCGTCGCGCCGGGCCTCTACATGAAGGAGAAACGCGCCTTCCTGCCCTTCCTGATCGCGACTCCGGTCCTGTTCGTGATGGGCGGCGCGCTCGCTTATTACGTCGTCATGCCGACCGCCTTCACCTTCTTCCTCAAATATCAGGGCGATTTCGGCGGCATCAGGCAGGAGGCGCTGCCCGCGGTCGGCGACTATCTGTCGCTGGTGATGCACTTCATCCTCGCCTTCGGCATCGCCTTCCTGCTGCCCATCCTCTTGATGCTGATGGAGCGGGCCGGGCTGGTTACGCGGATGCAGCTGAAGCGCGGGCGGCGCTACGCCATCCTCGTCGCCTTCATCGTCGCCGCGGTGGCGACGCCGCCCGACGTGCTCTCCCAGTGCCTGCTCGCCTTCCCGCTGATCCTCCTCTACGAGCTGTCGCTGATCGCGATCTGGTTCACCGAGCGGAGAAGGGCGAAGGAGGCGGGGGCGGCATAGCCCTTCCCATGGCTGCGTGCCCGCAGCGAGGACAAGAAAAAGGCCGCCCCGAGGCGGCCTTTCTCCACTCCGAAATATCAGGCTGCTCAGGTGGCCTTGTCGCCGGCTTCGCCGACGGACTCGATATCCTCGCCGACGCCCTTGACCGTGTTGCAGGCGGTAAGGGCAAGGCTGGTGGTGATGGCCAGCAGGGCTACAAGCGTACGAAACATGATCCGTCTCCTAGGGTGCAATCCAAGCGCGTCGGTCGCGTTCGGCGTGCGAGGTGACGGGTCAATGCGCGCCGCGGGGGCTTGGTTCCTCCGCTCGGCTCAGCCGGAGGGCGTAATATGGAAAATGGCGGAAATCGGACAAATTTGGGCCCGGAGGCGCCACCGGGGGGGGGGAGGTTAGCGCGTCCGGGCCCATGTCGTGGATAGCGAGAGCGGGGGGGCAAAAGGTCACTATCCAAGATGCAGAACGACGAAGGCGGCCCCGGGTTCCGCAAAATGCGAAAAAAAATCGCAGGCGGGATTTTTCGCAACCCGGCTCCCTCCCGCCGGTTGATGCGCAAAGGAGCCCGATCGTGACCAAGCCGCCACCATCCACGCCCCACAGCGACCTCGACGGAGTCCATGAGGACCGGCACCACGTGCCCGGCTCCGCGCGGGCGACCGGTAAGGGCGCCGCCGACCTTGCGCGAGCGAAGGAGGAGACAGCCGGCCGGCCGCCTTATGCCGACGATCTGCCCAATCGCGAGGACCGCAGCCGGTAGCGCCGATCTGGTCCCCATATCCGGCGCGCGCCGATCCTACCGCCGGGCCTTGTCGAGCACGGCGATCGCGATCGCGTAGCGGCCGGCGGGATCGCGCTCGATGGTCGAGCGCAGCTGCCGCGCCAGACCGGAGACGATCCGATCGAACCGCTCGCCAAGCAAAGCGTCGCGGGGCACGTCGTCGCGCAGGCTGTCGGATTCCACCATCAGGGTCGCCCTGCCGCGGCCGGCGCCGCGCAGCGAAATGGCGACCGACGCCGCTCCCGACAACATCGCGAACTCGACCAGCTCGGTGATCAGGAAGGCGACCGACACCGCGACGTCCTGGGTGGCATAATAAGGTTCGAGGTCGATCCGGATCGCGGCGGCGGCGGCGGCGGGCGGCGCGGTGGCGCGCAGATTGGCGCCCAGCTCGGAGATGAGCGGCTTCAGCGCCACGCCCCTATTCTCCTCCAGCTCGGCGAAATGGTTGCGGTGGACGACGGCGAGCGCATCGACCCGCCGCTGGATCGAGGCGTAAGCGGCCGCCACCTCCTCGTTGGGCGAGCCGCGCGAATGGAGGTTCAAGAGGGAGGCGACGACCTGAAGGTTGTTCTTCACCCGGTGGTGGACCTCGCGCACCAGCCTGGTCTGGCGGTCGACCGCGGCTTCGAGATTCGCCTCGTGTCGCGCCACCGTCCGCACCACCCCGTCGAAGGCGTCGCCAAGCTCGCCTATCTCGCGCGCCGGCGTCGCCAGCCGCGGGACGTCGAGCTCATGGTCGCCGGGGCGGTAGGCGGAGACGGCGCGCTGCATCCGCTCCAGCGGCCGCAGCAGCAGCCGATCGACGATCAGCCAGCCGACCAGGGACGCGTAGAGCCACATCAGAACGGGGAGGAGGATCATCAATATCTCGACCGCGCTGATCGGCGCGGCGCTGAGCGCGATGCTGAGCTGGAGGCGTCCGCCGGCCACCGGGCGGGTGCCGTGCACGGTCTGCACCAGCGGGCCCTCCTCGAACTGGTCGCGAAGCACCATCCGGCGGCCGTTCTGGCTGAGCGCCAGATCGAAATTGCGGCTGGTGCCGGGGATGTAGGTGAGTTCGGTCAGCGCCGCTTGGGGATATTCGGCAATGCCTTCGAGATCGCCGCGCTCGTCGAACATATAGAGGCGGAGCGCGGCACCGTCGGGCGCGATCTCGACCCGCGAGCGGGCGCCGCGCGCGCTCGGCACCCGCGCCGGGGGGACCATGCCGGGGCTGGCGCAGCGCAGCCTGTTTCCCGCCGCGTAGAGCGCGTAGCGGGCCCGCGCCGGGCCGCCCTCGAGCCGCCGCAACGTGGTCTCGCATACGCTTTGACCCTCGGCGCTCAGCGAGATGGCGGCGCTGGCGGTGCTGATCGTGATCTCGCTGCGCGACAAGGCCTCGTTCAGCCGCTGGGCCTTGCTGTCGAGCCGGGCGATGGTCTCGGCGTGGCGCTCGACGCTGTTCTGGCGGGCGCTGTCGATCGAGGCGAGGATGGCGATCAGCCCGAGCGGCAACAGTCCCACGCTGAGCCAAAGCATCATCTTCAGCCCGGTCGACAGCCGCGCATAGCGCGACCCCATCCAACCTTTGTTTTCTTCGTTCACGCGATCCGATGCCCTTCAGGCGGGCGGCTCTTTATCCGAGCTTGCCCAGCAGATCGAGCATTTCCGGCGGAATGTCTTCCTTCAGCGCGTCCTGATATGCCTTTTGGAGGGCGTCGCCGACGCCGCGGGACGAGGGCTTCTTGCCGGTTCGCGGGGCGGAGAGCGGCTTCGGAGGCAAAGGCAGGCCCGATCTCCGCTTGCGGTTCCTGTCATTTTCGAAGGCCAATTCCACAACCCCCCGGTCCGCAAAAAAGGAGCGCCGCGGCCGGCGGGCGCCGAACCGTTTGGACACGCTCCATCCTGCCGGCAGATAAGAGCCAGCAGCCCTCGTGGAAACAAAAAACTCGGCCAATAGTTCCACCTCTGCCAGAGGAGCGGGCCGGGCCGGTTCCTTCGCCACGTCCTGCGGCTCAGCGCTTCTTTCGGGCGGGGTTGCAAAGCGCGGTGCAGCCACTCAATAGACCCGGATTCGAACAGGAGTCGTAACGAACATGTCGCTTGGCCAGGAACTCGCGCCGCATCTTCCCTTCCTGCGGCGCTATGCCCGCGCCTTGACCGGGACCCAGGGGCATGGCGACGCCTTCGTGCGCGCGGCGCTGGAAGCGATCGTGGCGGCGCCGGACGATTTCCCGCGCGAGGTCGATCCCCGGCTCGGCCTCTACCGCACGTTCCACGCCATTTGGTCGAGCGCCAATATCGAGGACGATCGGGGCGCGGGCGGGGGCGACCATCCCGAAGCCATCGCCCAGGCCCGCCTCGCCCGCATCACCCCTTTGTCCCGCCAGGCCCTGTTGCTCACCGCGATGGAGGGCTTCACCCCCGAGGATGCCGGCTATGTGATCGGCGCGGCGCCCGACGAGGTCGACCGGCTGGTCGCCGAGGCGCTCGCCGAGATCGAGCGCCAGACCCGCGCCGAGGTGCTGATCATCGAGGACGAGCCGATCATCGCCATGGACATCGAGACGATCGTCCGCGACCTCGGCCACAACGTCACCGGCGTCGCCGTCACCCGCGACGAAGCCGTCGCCCAGGCGATGGCGCGGCGGCCCGGCCTGGTCCTCGCCGACATCCAGCTCGCCGACGACAGCTCCGGCATCGACGCGGTCAAGGACATATTGAGCGAGTTCCGGGTGCCGGTCATCTTCATCACCGCCTTCCCCGAGCGGCTGCTGACCGGCGAGCGGCCCGAGCCGACCTTCCTCATCACCAAGCCGTTCCAGCGCTCGACGGTGAAGGCGGCGATCGCCCAGGCCCTGTTCTTCGACACCGCCACCATCCCGGCATAGGGGACAGTCACTTTTCCCCACCTCGCTCGGAATTTCGTTCCGTGGTGCGGAAAAGTGACTGTCCCCTTTTCGGAACCGGCGCCCGCAGCGGGCGTTGCAGGCCTGTAACGAATGGAACCCAGCGCAATGGACGAAGGCGAGACGCATATCGACACGACGCGCGCGCGGGCCGGCGCCACGCCGCATATGACGCGCTATATTCTCCCTATTTCTCTAGGACTTGTCATCGTCATATTCGTGCTCCTGTTGCTGTTCTGGCGCTGAAAGCCTACATCCTGGACAGGCCGGAGGGGGCGCGCGGCCCCGCCGAAATCGACTTACTTGTTTTGTGAAGCGTATCGCATGGGGGCAGCGTGAGCCGACAGCCAGAATCTGACCAGGATCTCGAGGATCCGGAGGATCGCCCCGAACCTGTTCCTCTGCCGGACGACGAGTTCAAGGACCAGCTCGCCCAGGTCATCCCGCATCTGCGCGCCTTCGGCCGCTCGCTGTCGGGCAGCCGCGACCTCGCCGACGACCTCGTCCAGGAGACCTTGCTCAAGGCCTGGGCGGCGCGCAAGCGCTTCCAGGCCGGCACCAACATGCGCGCCTGGACCTTCATCATCTTGCGCAACCTGTTCCTCAGCCAGATGCGCCGCGCCCGCTTCAAGGGGGAATGGGACGAGATTTCGGCCTCCAAGCTGCTCGCTGCGCCGGCCAGCCAAGACCGCCATGTCGAATTGGGCGACATGCAGCGCGCCTTGCTCCATCTGCCCCAGCCGCAGCGCGAGGCCCTGATCCTGGTCGGCGCCGGCGGCTTCGCCTACGAGGAGGCGGCCGAGATTTGCGGCTGCGCGGTCGGCACGATCAAGAGCCGGGTCGCCCGCGGCCGGGTCGCGCTGGAGAATCTGCTCACCGACGGCAAGCTCCCCTCCCGCCGCGACCATCCGGCGGACGGCAACAACACGGCGCTGCAGACGATCATGAACGAGGTCGACGATCTCAGCCGCGACCGCGAGCCGCGCGACTGACCTCCCCTCCTTGGATGCAGGGAGGGGAATGACCGCTCAATCGAGGCGCGCCAGCAGCTCCTCGAACTTCTTCAGCGAGCGCAGCTCGCCGTCCATGGCGAAGGCCTGGCGCAGGGCATTGCCCACGCCGGCATGGACCGTCGGCGCCGCCACCTTCACGAACCGACGGGAGGACGCATGGACCATGGCTTCTTTTCTCGGGTTTATCGTATTCACCTGTCCAGAACGCCCGGGACCGGCCGCGGTTTCAACTGTTGCGCCCCCACAACGGAACTGATTTGTGCTGTTGTATGAATGAGACACAGAGTGAAGAAAGGGTAAACGATGCGCTGGCGAGGGCGCGCGCCCACGCGCCGTTCCTGAAGCTCCAGCTCGAACGCTTTCCAGCCGTCGCCGACGCGCTCGCCCGCAATGCCCCGGCCGAAGCGCTGGCGCTTGCCGGCGAAGCGGGCGCCGGCGCGCCGTCCTTGGCCGCCTCGCTGCGGCGCGAGCGTAGCGCGCTGGCTGCTGCGCTCGCGATCGGCGACCTCGCCGGAACGCTCCCGCTCGAAGGCCTGATGGAGACATTGTCGGACCTCGCCGACCGGTCGCTGGAGCGCGCCCTTGCAGCGGCGATGGCGGAGCGCGGGGCCGGGCCGCGCGGCTTCGCGATCATCGCGCTCGGCAAGCATGGCAGCCGCGAGCTCAATTACTCGTCCGACGTCGATCTCCTCTTCCTGTTCGATCCCGCCGCCTTGCCGCTCAAAGCCCGCGAGGAGCCCGGGCAGGGCGCGGTCCGTGTCGGCCAGAAGGTGATCGAGCTCATCCAGAAGCGCGACGGCGACGGCTACGTCTTCCGGATCGACCTCCGCCTGCGCCCCTCGCCGGAAGTGACGCCGATCGCGCTGCCGGTCGACGCCGCCATCTCCTATTACGAATCCAGCGCCTTGCCCTGGGAGCGGGCCGCGTTCATCCGCGCCCGCCACGTCGCGGGGGACGCGAGCCTCGGCCGCTACTTCCTCGACGCGATCCACCCGTTCGTCTGGCGGCGCTCGCTCGATTTCGGCGCGATCGGCGAGATCCAGGCGATCAGCGGCCGGATCCGCGACCATTATGCCCAGGGGCAGAGCCTCGGGCCCGGCTTCGACGTCAAGCGCGGCCGCGGCGGCATCCGCGAGATCGAGTTCTTCGCCCAGATTCACCAGCTCATCCATGGCGGCCGCGAGCCGGCGCTGCGCGCGCCCGCCACGCTCGACGCGCTCGCCGCGCTCGCCCAAGCGGGGCGGATCGCGCCGGGCGACGCGCACCGCCTCGCCGGCGCCTACCGCCTGCTGCGCACCATCGAGCACCGCCTGCAGATGGTCGACGACCGGCAGACCCACAGCCTGCCCGCGGACCGCGACGCCCTCGACAATGTCGCCCGCCTCCACGGCCTTGCGGACGGCGCCGGCCTGCTCGCCCTTCTCCAAGCGCCGGTCGCCGAGGTCGCCGCCGTCTATGACGGCCTCGGCGGCGGGGAGGCCGGCGGCCTGCCGCGCGACGTCAAGGCGCTGGAGGCGCGGCTCGGCGAGGCGGGTTTCGAGGACGCGACCGCGGCGCGGCTGCGCATCGAGAGCTGGCGCTCGGGCAAGGCGCGCTCGCTGCGCGCCGCTCCCGCGCGCGAGGCGTTCGAGGCGATGCTGCCCGGCCTGATCCACGCCTTCGGCGCGTCGCCCGATCCGATGCGGGCGATGAACCGCTTCGACGACGTCGTCACCCGGGTGCCGAGCGGGGTCAATTTCTACCGCCTGCTCGAGGCGCGGCCGGCCTTCGCCCAATTGCTCGCCACCCTGCTCAGCCACGCCCCCGCTTTGGCCGAGCAGCTCGGCCGCCGGCCCGAACTGCTCGACGGGCTGGTCGACGAGACCGCCTTCGCCGCCGCGCCGCCGGTCGCCGAGCTGATCGCCGAATTCGCCCGCGCCGACCGCGACGGCGAGGATTATCAGCAAATGCTCGACCGCGTCCGCCGCCGCGTCAACGAGCGGCGCTTCGCGCTCGGCGTGCAGGTGGTGGTCGGACACAGCGACCCGCTCGAGGTGACGGAAGGCTATTCGCGGGTCGCCGAGGCGGCGATCGACGTGCTTGCCGCCGCCGCCGTCGCCGAGTTCGAGCAGCGCCACGGCCGCGTGCCGGGCGCCGAATTGCTCATCCTCGGCCTCGGCCGCCTCGGCGGCGAGGCGCTCACCCACGCCTCCGATCTCGACCTCATCTATCTGTTCAGCGGCACCCACGAGGCCGAATCCGACGGCCCGAAGCCGCTGCGCGCCACCGACTATTTCAACCGCCTCGCCCCCCGCGTCACCGCCGCTTTGTCGGTGCCGACCGCCGCCGGCCCGCTCTACGACGTCGATACCCGCCTGCGCCCGTCCGGCACCGACGGCCTGCTCGCCGTCAGCCTGGAGAGCTTCGCCCGCTATCAGGAGGAAAAAGCGTGGACCTGGGAGCATATGGCGCTGACCCGCGCCCGCCCGCTGTTCGGCTCGCCCGAAAGCCAGGCGGCGCTGCGGCGGGTCGTCGAGGAGACTCTCAGCCGGCCGCGCGATCCGGCCGCTTTGGTCGCCGACGCGGTGCGGATGCGCAGCGACATGAACGCCCACCGGCCGCCGGCCGGGCCGTTCGACTTGAAGCTCGGCCCGGGCGGTCTGGTCGACCTCGAATTCGCGGTGCACGTGCTCCAGCTCAGGCACCGCATCGGCCTCCACCCCCATCTCGAGGTCGCGCTCGCCGCGCTGGAGGCAGCCGGCCTGGTGTCCGCCGAGATCGACCCGGCGCTGCGCCTGCTGACCCGCATGCTGGTCGTCTTCCGCTTGGTCTCCCCTGCCTCGACCGAGCCGCCGGCGGCCACCTTGCCGCTTGTCGCCGCCGCCTGCGGCCATGGCGACTGGAACGCTTTGCTTGCGGCCCACGATCTGGCGAGGCAGAGGGTGAGCGCGCTGTGGCGGCAAGTCGCCTCGCAGACAGGAGTCTGACATGCTGAAAGAAGGCGATCCCGTACCCGATGTGAAGATGCTGAGCATGGAGGGCAAGACGATCAGCCCGGCCGATTTCCGCGGCCAGAAGCTCGTCCTCTATTTCTATCCCAAGGACGACACGTCGGGCTGCACCGCCGAAGCGCAGGCGTTCAGCGCGCTCGCCGAGGAGTTCGAGAATTGCGGGACCTGGATCCTCGGCGTCTCGAAGGACGATGCGAAGGCGCACGCCAAGTTCACCGGCAAATACGGCCTCAAGGTGCCGCTCGCCACCGATCCCGACGGTTCGGTCTGCGCGGCGTTCGGCACCTGGACCGAGAAGAGCATGTACGGCCGCAAATATATGGGCATCGAGCGCGCCACCTTCCTGATCGACCGCGACGGCCGCATCGACCGCATCTGGCGCAAGGTGAAGGTTCCCGGCCACGCCGAGGAAGTGCTGGAGGCGGCGCGCGAGCTGCCGTGACGATCAGACCAAACCTGCTTCCGGAATTGACGGCCTGATCGCGCATGCCTCTCGCTTATTACCCAAAACCGGGGGAGGTTCTTATTTGCGACTATGGCGACAAAGTCGTTCCTCCCGAGATGACCAAGCGCAGGCCGGTGGTCGTCGTTACGCCGCGGTTGAGGCGGCGTGGGGAGCTTGTAGGGGTCATCCCACTCAGCACCACCGCACCTGCGCCGGTCGAGGATTTTCACTTCCGGCTGGAATTGCCGCAACCCCTGCCCGCGCCTTTCGATAACCCGGTGATGTGGGCCAAATGCGACATGTTCTCAGTAGTCGCGCGCGCCAGGCTCGATCGCTTCAAAGCGGGACGGGCGGCCGGCCGGCGGGTGTGGGTTGCCGGCAAAATTTCGCCTCAACAACTGCGCGAGATTAAGGCTGCGATGCTCCGCGGTCTTGGGCTGGCTTCATTGACCGTTCACCTTTGATTCTCTATATCGCCAGGTTCCCGCTCTGCCTCGGCATCGGGCTTGGAGACTGTCGATCCTTCGCCGGAGAGACAGCGGGCCCCACCTGCGATAACAAGCATGGTGGGGCCGTCCTGTATCTTACGGCTGCGGTTGAAGCTTCCCTCCGCCGACCTGGGCCTGCTGTATCCCTGAACGGGAACTTCACGCGCAGTTCAGGCGCTCGGCCCAATCAGCGCATCATATGAAGAACCGCCTGATCCCTTCCGCCCTCATAGTTGCGCTGCTCGCGGGCTGCGCGACGTCGGGCCCCGATTATCGCGCGCCGACGGCGGCGGCGCTCAAAGTGCCGGATTCCTATTTCGGCGCGGCGCCGGCGCCTTCGGCCGAGGACCTTGCGGCCTGGTGGCGCCAGCTCGGCGATCCTCAGCTCGATTCGATCGTCGCGCGGGCGCTGGCCGGCAATCTCGATCTGGCCGTCGCCGAGACGCGCTTGAGGCAGGCGCGCGAGGCGGTGGTGCAGGCGCGGGCGGCGCGCCTGCCGACGCTCGGCGCCTCGGGCGGCGTCCGCCAGAGCGTCGATGCGAACGGCAATGCCGATACCAGCCTGTCGCTCGGCGCCGACGCGAGCTGGGAAGCGGATTTGTTCGGCGGCATCTCGCGCGGCATCGAGGCGGCGCGTGCCGACGCCGAAGGCTCGGCCTACGACCTCGCCGCCGTCCGCGTCGCCATCGTCGGCGAGGTGGTGACCAACTACATCCAGGCGCGGCTCGACCAGCAAAGGCTCGCCATCGCCCGCGACACGCTCGCCATCGCCGACGAGAATCTCGACATCGCCGGCTGGCGGGTGCGCGCCGGGCTGGTCTCCTCGCTCGACGTCGAGCAGGCGCGCGGCGCGCGCGCCCAGGCCGCCGCCTCGATCCCCAATCTCGAGCGTGCCTTCGCCGCCGCCGCCTACCGGCTCGGCGTCCTTACCGGCCAGCCGCCCGCCGCCTTGATGAGCGAGCTCGACCCGCCGCGGCCGATTCCGGCCGCCCCGGCCCAGGTCGCCGCCGGCATCCCCGCCGACACTCTGCGCCAGCGTCCCGACGTCCGCGCCGCCGAGCGGAGCCTCGCCGCCCAGACCGCGCGGATCGGCGTCGCCGCGGCCCAGCTGAAGCCGGGCCTGCGCCTGACCGGCAATATCGGCAGCGCCGCTCTGTCGATCGGCGGCCTGGTCGACGCGATCGCCGGCAGCCTCTTCGCCGGCCTGACCCAGACCCTGTTCGACGGCGGCCGCCTCAAGTCCCAGGTCCGCGCCCAGCGGGCGGCGGCCGAGGGCGCGCGCGCCACCTACCGCCAGGCGGTGCTGGTCGCGCTCGAGGATGTCGAAAACGGGCTCGTCGCCCTCGAGGCCGCGAAGCAGCGCCGCGCCGAGTTCGCGGTCGCGCTCGACGCCGCCACCAACCAGGCGATCCTCGCCCGCAGCGAATATCGCGCCGGTCTGACCGATTTCCAGACCCTGCTCGAGGCGGAGCGCGCCTTGCTTTCCGCCCGCGACGGCTTGGCCAATTCCGAAGCCGACCAGGCCCTCGCCATCGTCCAGCTCTACCGCGCCCTGGGCGGCGGCTGGGACCCCAATGCCGCCCCCTCCACCGGAAGCCGCTCATGAACGATGTCACCTTGACCACCTCCTCCAACGCCGCTCCCGAGCTCGACGCCTTCCTCGGCGCGCCGGCGGCAAAGCCCTGGTACAAGCGCCCGGCCTATATCGTCGCGGCGGTCGCGGCGGTGCTGGTCGTGCTGCTGCTGAGCCGCTGCTTCACCGGCACGGCGACGGCCGGCTACGCCACCGAGGAGGTGCGCCGCGGCAATTTGCGGGTGACCGTCTCGGCGACCGGCAACTTGCTGCCGACCGATCAGGTCGAGGTCGGCTCGGAGCAGTCCGGCCTGGTCGACCAGGTCTACGTCGACAATAATGACCGGGTGGTGAAGGGCCAGCCGCTCGCCCGGCTCGACCCGGCGCGGCTCCAGGACACCCTCGCCCAGACCCAGGCCGGCCTCGCCGCGGCGCAGGCGCAGGTGGCGCAGGCCAATGCGACCGCCGTCCAGGCGCGCGCCAACCTCGCCCGGCTCGAGGAGGTTTGGCGGCTGTCGGGCGGCAAGGTGCCCTCGCGGGTGGAGCTCGATACCGGCCGCGCGGAGAGCCAGCGCGCCGCCGCCGGCGTCCGCGCCGCGCAGGCGCAGGTGGCCGCGGCGCGCGCGCAGGTGTCCTCCGCCCAGACCAATTTGGGCAAGGCGACGATCTATTCGCCGGTCACCGGCGTCGTCCTCTCGCGCCAGGTCGACCCGGGCCAGACCGTCGCCGCCTCGCTGTCGGCGCCGGTGCTGTTCGTCATCGCCGAGGATTTGGGGCGGATGCGGCTCGAGGTGAAGGTGGACGAGGCCGATGTCGGCCAAGTCAAAGAAGGCCAGCGCGCGACCTTCACCGTCGACGCCTTTCCGGGCCGCGTCTTCCCTGCCCGGATCACGCGCGTCGACGTCGGCGCCAATGCGTCCGGCTCGGGCTCCACGGGTGCCACGGCGAGCGGCGCGGCGGGCAATGTCGTCGAGCTCGCCCCCGACCTCTACCTCGATGTCCCGAACGGAGCGGGAATACACCGCCAGGGAGCCGAGGGCGCCGAGCTCGCCCTCGAGCTGCACCGCAAGCTTGGAACCGAGCTCGCCAAGCCGCTCGGCTTCCTCTTGCGACGTCCCCGCGGCCTTCACCAGCCTGCCCTTCTCGTCCCCTTCCAGTGACAAGACCGCTGCGTCGACGCCTTCGAGGGCAGTCGAGCTTTCCAGGACCCGTGCGACGACGTCGTCGAGATCGAGCGACCCCGCGAACTCACGCCGGCCCGCACGAGGGTTGCCGCGGGCGCGCTGCAACCGAGCCTGGAGCGCCGCTCCCCTTTTTGCCAAAACCGCCGCCGTTATCGCAAAACAAACGGCTACA